>ERZ1035027.127-NODE-127-length-47482-cov-14.528159_pt1 | contig 47482 bp, 47 predicted proteins | sample MGYA00520604_ERZ1035027 | MGnify/ENA primary metagenome ERZ1035027 (study PRJEB33766, sample SAMN09781743) | gut metagenome | biome: gut microbiome | host: Homo sapiens | place: Madagascar | study: EMG produced TPA metagenomics assembly of the PRJNA485056 data...
AGACAGCGGCCTCTCACGCCGTTAACGTGGGTTCGATTCCCGCACGGGTCACCAAGACAGCATAATCCGAACTTAATTCTCTATGAGAATGGGTTCGGATTTTGTTTTTGTATTAGTGATTTATATACGAAGTAACGTGTAAAAAGCCGGGCGGCAGTCGATGTGACTACCGCCCGGCTTGCATATAGGGAGTTATTGGGATTCTTTTGGCGTATCCTTTTGAGATAGCTCTCGTTCGTAATCTTGCTGGATGTAGGGGAGAATAAACTTCGCAAATTGATTTATGTAGGAGAAATCAATCTGTGGGTCTTTGATTGTTGGGATAATCTGGGTATCAGGGGATGTATTATCTGAAGGCTTCTGCGACAAAAATAAACTCCTTAGATGAAGAATGTAAATTGTTTGGTTGATAGGATATATTGTAGCAGAAAGGTTGTGCAGGATGTAAGGCTTTGCCTGTGCGGATTTAGTGCAGCATTTACTCAATGGGAATGTGGCCCCATAAAACAGAGCTTAAAAGCTCAATGGCCTCCTCACGGCGGGCGTAGTAGGTGCGTAATGAAATGGGTGGTGCTTTGGATTCGAGAGCGCGCAGAATTTCGCTGCTGTTTTCGTATTTGTGCGGCGAGAGGTAAGCGTAATAGAGAACCCAATAATACAACTCACCCTTCTTATGCTTTTCCCGAATAAGATCAACGGCGGAATCAATAATGTTCAGCATCTTTGCGCTATGTTTCAAAGACTGGGTGCAATCCATAAGGCAGGAATCGGCTTTATTGAGCTCGAGACTGTTAAGAACATCCCTGCCAGGGCAGCCGTATTCTGCGCGAAATTCCTCTTGCAGATTGCGGCTAGAGACCTCTACGGTCCACGCAATGTCGCGGTACTTTTTCAAAAGCATTAGGGTATCGTGGTAATGCGGAGACATATCGGAAACTTGGCTGCTGATTGGCATAGAAAACACTCCTTGACTGTGATTTTTAAGAAGTGGCTGATTTGCCCCTTCATTCAGATAGCCACGGAGAATAGGGAAAACCTCTGATTTTTATAAATCTTTTTTATATTTTTTTCGCAGACGGCTGATCCGATTATGTACCATGGACTCCGGCATACCGATTCGCTGTTCAATTTCTTTTGCAGTATAACCAAGGCTTTTGAGAAAGAGCATTTGCAGAGTCTGCGAATCGACCTCCCATAGAAGCCGGTATAAGCGCTCATCTTCGATATTATTGAGAAAATCCTTAGCGTTGCGCGGCAGAGCAGGAAAATCATCAGACGCAATATCGGGGAACGTGCCTATGTCAATATGACGTTGCTGATAGTTCCTCTCCGCCTTGAACATTTCCCAATCGTAGGTGTGCAACCGCTGGATAGTATCTTCATTAACTCCTAATTCCCGCAGATGCTTCTCTTCTTTTGCTTTCCATTTGAGCCAAGCTTTCTCGGCTCTGGCCTTGTTGTAAGCCATGTTGTACCTCCATCAGATTGAGTTTTTCAAACTGATGGAGGTGGTGGATCACGGCAATGGTAAAAGCAAAAAAATCCCCGGCATACAAAATTACAACTGAAATAAGTAGTTGCAGTTTTGTATGCCGGGAATACTGTTTTCTTCAGGCTGTCACGCACTCAAAAGGGGTAAAATATCTTTACTCGCCTACTCTTTCAAAATAAGTGGTTCAAAATAGCCCCCGGATTTCTGGAGTCCGGGGGCTATTTTGTATGGAGAAATGCTTCCGATATGCGGTACAGGTATGGTATCTTGAAGAAAACTACCACCGAACAATTTCCTTTATAGAAATTTTCGGCAGATATTTATGGATACCTTCAAGCGTACACATGTGTGTTCCGGGCAATTCTACGGTTGCTGTTGCACAGGCGACTGCAAAGCGAAGCAACATTTCCTCATCGGTAATGTCATTCGCAAGCATATATGCTAATCCGGCGACCATTGCATCACCGGCACCTTGGAGGCCTTTAACCTCAACAGGTGGCACATCGGCTTTCCATGCACTTTTAGAGCCTACGAGTATCGAGCCTTCTTCGCCGAGAGAAATAACTGCGTATAGGATACCATGTACTTCCAACTGCGTTTTGCACGAGCGACAAAATACTTCTGTTGCAGTGGGTACAATACCAAAACATTCCTCGTACTCCTGCGCGTTGGGCTTTATTAGGATGGGAGAGGATTCAATGCCGTAGCGAAGAACTTCCTTGCTGGCATCAAGGATAAAAGGAACATTCATCTGCTGAAGCATTTGCCCGATTTCGCGATAAAAATCAGGGGAAAAACCGGGTGAAAGGCTTCCAGATAAAACAACCAAATCTGAACTTTTGGCAAGATTGCATAATGCAGCTTTGAAATGCTTGACTTGCGCATCGTCAGCAGGTGTTCCACGTTCATTAAATTCGGTCATGTGGTGTGTCTGCTTTTCAAACAACTTGATATTGACCCTCGTTGCCCCTTTAGCGGGAATAAGAACTGAGGAGATATTTTTATGAGAAGCAAAAAAGTCCTGCTCCACACCATCTTCATGATCCGCGCAAACAGCTGTCACATCAGCTCTTAATTCAGCCAACGCCAATGCAACATTGATTCCCTTGCCCGAAAAATCAAGGATTGTTTTTTCAATACGATGACTTTTTCCATGCTCCAGATGATCAATCACAATAGTTCTGTCAATACAGGGGTTTACGGTTAAAGTTGTTATTCTCATAAAGATTCACACCGTCTTTCCAAATCAGCCTTTCCCGGTGCAGCCGAGGATTTCCATCTTTTGCAGAACATACTTTTCAACTTCAATGCGTCCTTCAGAATTGTATTTCTTGGGATCGATGGTTCCCGGCGCTGCATTCAAAACGCGGTTTACGCCATTTGTAAATGCAATTCGCAAATCGGTGGCATAGTTTACTTTGCACATGCCACGCCGGATGCATTCTTTAACTGCATCATCAGGGACACCAGAAGTTCCATGCAATACCAACGGAATTTCAACAACCTTGCGAATTTCGCTCAGGCGTTCAAAATCGAGCTTGGGGATGCCTTTATACACGCCATGCGCCGTGCCAATTGCAACAGCAAGGCTATCCACCTGGGTCAGTTCAACAAAGCGAGCCGCTTCCTGCGGATTAGTATACGGATCGCCTTCGCCTCCGTCGAGATCATCTTCTTTGCCACCGACCTTTCCAAGTTCTGCTTCAACAGGAATGAGATTCGGATGGCAGGCGCTGACAACGCGCTTTGTTAGTTCTACGTTTTCATCAAAGGTATAGTGGGAACCATCAATCATAATAGAAGTGTATCCCGCGCGCATGGCCTGCATTGCGAGTTCAAAACTGTTTCCATGATCCAAATGCATAACAACCGGCACATGGGCACGTTCTGCCGCAGTACGAACATTGGCGTAAAAATAATTACAATCTGCATATTTTACTGTAGACGGCGTGGTTTGCAGAATGACAGGGGAGTGCGTTTTTTCTGCCGCGGACACAACAGCCTGGACCATTTCCATGTTTTCCACATTGAAAGCACCAACGGCATAACCATTTTTTTGTGCATCCAAAAGAAGTTCTTTCGTAGTAACCAATGCCATTTTTATACCTCGTTTCTTGTTGGCTAGTTAAAGCCGCGTAATTTGTATTTGAGGAAGCAATTTTTGCATTTCCTTAATATTAAAGGAGCCTGTGGATGGTGAAAGGGCGTTTGCCGTTCCGACCGCAACGGCATAGCGAATTGAGTCCTCTGCCGACATAGCGCGTGTTACGGCAACTGCAAATGCCCCCAGCATGGAATCTCCGCAGCCAACGGTATTTACTACCTCTACTGCGGGTGGACAAGCAACAATGTCTCCTTCGTCACAAGACAAGAGAGCCCCCTTGCTTCCCATCGAAATCATTACGTTTGGAACACCATAGTCTCGAATTTTATGAGCATATTCTATGATTTCTATGGTGCTTTTGACCTTCGTCTCGAATAGCATTTCCAGTTCATCTATATTCGGCTTTACCAAAAAGGGCTCCGCAGAAAGGCTTTCTTTAAGCTGCACCCCACTTGTGTCCAGCAGAACGATTTTTCCGGCTGCTTTAGCCCTTTCGATGAGGCGCTTATAAACTGTACTGCTGGCACCTTTGGGTACGCTTCCTGAAATTGTAACGACAGCGCTGTTTGCAATTGCCAGAGGGAACACCTTTTCAATAAATTCAGTTTCCTCATCTGCACTGATTTCCACCCCGGATTCGAGGTATTCGGTTGAGCCAAACGCCGGGTCTAAAATATTTATACAGCTTCTGGTTTCACCTTGAATCTTGCCGAACTGATGCACAACGCCATCTTCTTCAAGTAGACTTTCCAGATAGCGCCCATTATAGCCACCCACTAAACCGGTTGCAATGACATCTTCCCCGCAAGTTTTTATTGCGCGGGCCACATTCAAGCCTTTACCACCGGCCGTGTTGTGACATTTACTTACACGCATAACTGTGCCATTTTGTATGGGCTTATCCATTACATAGGCCTTGTCTATGGATGCGTTTAAGGGTCACAGTTGTAATCATATTATGAAAAAATCTCCTGTTTTCAAAAAAAGATTTCTGCTTTACCACATGATTTTCTGATTTTTGAGAAAAAAATCACCCGGCGAAGGCCGGGTGATTCCTTCACACGTTCAAGTCCATGTGATTTTATTATAGGGAAAGTCGTTAATCTTTCTGTTTGCGCGCGGCCAGTTCAGCCATGATCTCCGCATGACGCTTTTCGGTCAGTTTGTAGAACGCCATGGGGATAACCGCAAGGATCATAACGCCAGCAGAACCGAGCGTATAGATAAAGTGGAAAGAGTTCAAAACCACCGGAGTCTGCTCAGCGGCCTGAGGCACCATGCCGGTAACGGCAATCACCAGTGCAATGACAAGACCGGAAACAGCAGAAACGCACTTGGTAACGAAGCAGCGAGTAGAAGTAATCATGGCCTCGTTGCGCTGACCGGTTTTCCACTCACCGTATTCAATTGTATCGGCCAGCATTGCATTGACGCACACAATAGCAGCACCCATGCAGATATTGGAAATGGTGGCACAGATCAAGATAACGGGGATATTGCTCCAGCCGGAGAGATACTGGCAAACATTGATTGCCGTGTAAATGATTGCAATAGCAAACATGCAGTTGCGCTTGCCAATAATCTTGGAACCTACAATAAAGAGGATAGAACCGACAATCATGCCAACAAGCGTAATCAAGCTCAGGAGAGACGCCATGGTAAGGTTGCCAAGGTTATACATGCAGTAATAGTAGTTCAGGTAGCCGCGCAGCGTCATAGCGAGCAGGCAGGCAACATTGGAAAGCTGTACGCAAAGCAGCGGCTGATTCTGGAAAATATTCCGCATTGCCAGCTTCAGGCTGAATTCTTCCTTATCATCCGGGGATAACGTGTTCTTTCACGCTGCGGAAGCAGATAATGTACATAATCGAAGCAAAGATGCACACCGCCAGCGCAATCGTAAAATACGAAGTCCACTTAAATTCACCCAATGCGGTAAGCGCAAGGGGAAGGATGATGCCTACAGCGCCTGCAACGGCATTCGACACCGTAGTGGTGGTGCCGATGATGCTTGAGCGTTCTTCGGTGTTGCTGGTCATGGCTGCGGGCAGAGACCAGAACGGGATATCGACGGCCGTAAAGAAGATGCTGCCCGTAAGCAGATACATAACGGCTGCGATGGCGCAAAGAGCGGTTGTACCGACCGGCCATTTAACAAAGCTCAAGGCCATAAATACGCAGAAGATAGGGCCAGCACGGAGAATCCAAGGGCGGAATCGTCCCCATTTGCTGCGGGTTCGGTCAGCAATGACGCCCATTGCGATATCCGAAAAAGCGTCAAAGATGCGCGAAGCAGTGGTAAGAATACCAATGAAAGCGGCCGGCAGCATCAGAATGTCCGTCATGAAAGGCATCATCCAGCTACTCCACAGGTTATAGGCGGAATCATGGCCTAAAACACCGATGGCATGACCGATTTGCTCGCGTTTGGTACACATTTTAGGTTCTTCTTTTTGAACCACCTTTTTCTCTTCCGTTGACATAATTGTTTCCTCCGTCACTTGTTATTTTAGTGATACTTGGGAAGCCAGTCCCCATGTGCTTCAATCAAGTCATCTACCATTGCGCAGATTTCATCGATCGTCAGTTCGGCACTGGCATGCGGATCAAGCAGAGCTGCCTGGTAAATATAATCTTTTTTGCCGGTGAGGGCTGCATCCACAGCAAGCTGATGGACGCTGATTTGGCGCAGATTGAGCGCAGCAAGCTGATGCGGCAAAGCACCGATGTGGCAGGGCTGAATGCCACCTTCGTTGGCAAGGCAAGTAACCTCAACGCAGCAATCTGCGGGAAGATTATCGATCAAGCCGGTGTTCATTACATTGCCGCCGAAAGAATACGGAGTACCGGTTTCCAGTGCATTGATGATGCCGGAAGCATACTCGCGGCTATGGGTGTGGGTGAGGTTTTCATCGTTCACAAGGCGTTCAGCCAGTGCCTCCCAATCCTCAATCTGAATACGGCAGCGGCGGGGATACTCGTCCAGAGGAATATTGAACTGCTCAATCAGTTCAGGATGATTCTTTTTGATGAAGTACGGATAATACTCGGCACTATGTTCACTGGATTCCGTGACGTAGTACCCGAATTTCTGCATCAATTCAAAACGTACCATATCATCGTGGTTGGTAACGCTGAACTCGCCTTCGACCTGCGGAATCTGCCGGTAGAATTTACGATACTCGGCATAAGTATCATAGACAGGGCCTTCTTTTGCCTTTTGCTTAATCAGCGGGTACAGGTTCTCGCCATTACGGGTGATTTCCAGCAGCCATGCCATGTGGTTGATGCCCGCAATCTTGTAGTTCAGGTGATCCTGGGGCAGACCAAGTCTGCCAAAGAGGCCGGGAATACATTCCTGATGAGAATGGCACAGGCCAATCGTTTTGATGGGAGTTGCTTTTCCCATAGCCAGCGTCAGCATGGACATCGGGTTCGTATAGTTGATAAATAGCGCATCCGGGCAAACTTCTTCCATATCCTTGGCAAAGTCCAGCATAACCGGAATTGTGCGCAGCGCGCGGAAGATGCCGCCAATGCCATTCGTGTCGCCAATGGTCTGCCGCAGACCGTATTTCTTGGGAATCTCGAAGTCCGTCACGGTGCAGGGCTCATAGCCACCCACCTGAATCGCGTTGCACACATACTTTGCACCACGCAGCGCTTCTTTGCGATTGGTGTACTTCACCACTTTTGCTTTTCCACCATTGGAATTCTTATTGATATTGGAAAGCATCTTATAGCTTTCCTCCAAGCGCTTCGGATCGATGTCAAAAAGGGCATACTCCCAATCGCAGATGCTTTCGGTCATCATGCAGTCGCCCAAAACATTTTTTGCAAAGACGGTACTGCCCGCCCCAAGAAACGTGATTTTGTTCATGGTAAGTTCTCCATTTCCGATTAAAGTGTGATATATGCGTCCAATCCCTGCGGTGCGTCAGGGTTATTACCGAGTTCTATTGCTTTGAGCAGGGCAATCATCTGTGCTGTGTAGATGAAAGAAATGCCCCATGTGGCAAACCAACTGTTGTTCGCAATCTGGATATGTGCAGCAACTTCCGGTACAGATTCGTTCTGTTCGGAAATCGTGATGACCGATCCGCCGTGACTGCATACATCGCGAACCATAGCAAGCTGCAATTCTTTTTCGTCAGGGCGCAGCAGGATAATAGTGAGGGTCTTTTCCCCGCTGACAACGATAGGACCGTGACGGTAATCGAGAAGATGGAAGTAACGGCCTGTCAGCATTGCAATTTCGGTAAAGGCGAGCGCGCCTTCCTCGGCAAGACCACAGATTTCGCCATCGGCCAAAACTACGACATTTTCCCAATTCTGCTTAGCAATTTCTTCAAAGCGGCTGCGGTGATCATGTAGGAAGTCCTCGTTGTCGCGGCACGCCTGCTTGACGAACTCCGCAAGCATCGGATTTTTGATGTACTTTGCGGCCAGCAGAAGTGTGGATACATACAGATTGGTGACGGTTCTCGTCTGGCAGACGCTTTCATCGTAGCACCAGTCAAGAATCAGACTTAGTTCGCTGAGCGCGGAAAGGTCGTTATCGCGCAGCATCGAGATGGAGATAACCGGGCAGGCGAGTTCGGCGCGGATATGCTTGACTGCGCGCACCATTTCGGACGTTTTGCCGGAACGGGACAACGCAACGACCGTACTGCCGGTCACAGTGTCTTTCCAAAAATCCGGGTGGACAATATAATCCCCGGCGGGGATAGCGTAGGCTGCTGTTCCCAACAGGTTAGAGAAAATCGTTGCAGCGCTCTTGGCGAGCATATAGCTGGAGCCGCAGCCGAAGAACACAAATTTGCGGCGAGGATATTCCGAGAAAAAGTGCTTGATGGCAGCATCTTTTTCATCGAAATATGTACAGGTGCGTTGCAGCGCGTTTGGGGTATCCAGAATTTCTTTTTCGGTCAGATACATGAGGTTTCCTCCTTGAATTGATTTATTGCCATCAGTAGTGCGCCCTCCTGTGCGGTGCGCCTGGGGTTACAGAGTGTGCCACCTGTTTTCGTTATCTCGGTGCGCAGAGGCTCAAGAATAAAAGTGCCTGCGTGAAACAGCCCACCGGAGTAAGTTACGTTGAAGGACTTGTTTTCAAAGTCTAACTGTGCAGCCAGCGCTTTGACCAGTAAGGCAAGTTCAATGCTTGCTTCCCTATACAGCCGAATGGCTGCAACGTCACCGGCCGTAGCTGCTGCCAATACATATTTTTGAAAGGCAGCGACTTTATCACGGTAAGGAGCAATTTTGGTGACAACTTCATCAATAAAGCAGTAGTCATCCGCAAGATGTAATTCCTGCTTCACAATGCTGTACAAAGGGCTTTTGGGGATGCGCCCATCGGCTTCTTTGCTGAAAAACTCCATGCCCTTGCGTCCGACCCAATAGCAGGAGCCCTCGTCCCCGAAGAACTCATTCCAGCCGCCGCAGCGTGCCGTCTTTCCGTCAAGGGCAACGCCATAGGTGATAGATCCTGTGCCGGCGACAATATGGATTCCCGGTTGACATTCCTGTGCACCAGCCCATGCGACCTCAACGTCGTTTACGGCTTTTATCGGAACACCCGGAAGCTTCTGCTTAAGCATCTCATACAGGACAGAATCGCTTTCTGCGTTTTCGCCCCAACAGGGAATCCCGATGCAGCAGTAGGCGCAGTTCACTAATTGTTCACTGGCTTGTGCAGTGCATTTTAGAATCCCATCAGCGATAATATCTGCTGCACGTTCCAGACCTACACTTTGATAGGAACAGCCAATGGATTCTGTTTGCGTAATGGGAATGCCGTCTGCATAGGACAGTGCAAAAGCGGTTTTGCTCCCGCCGCCATCGACACCAATAAAGAATGGCATATCCAAATTCTCCTTACTGAATTTTCACTTCGTTGTACACAGTATACATTTTTGAACGGCACATGTATATACTTTTTGTTTTTATCGTCCAATAGTCTAGTGGTATCACTGGAAAAAGCATACCACACAGGCAAGTTGTCTGCATTTTGAAACAAAAAACTACTTTTTTCTGTAAATCTGTGCTAAAATATGAAAAATAAGATTTGTTCGCAACCGTAAGGAGCAGCACTATGGGAAACGATGCTTTGTATGTGGAAATTTATCATGCTATTTTGAAGTCGATACAAGCCAACGAATATCCGGAAAATTCCCCGCTTCCGTCAGAACGATATCTCTGTGAGAAATACCATGTGAGTCGTTCTACGATTCGACAAGCATTGAATCTCTTGCAGGAGTCGGGCGTTGTTTATACGGTACACGGAAATGGCTCATTTATTAAGCCGAGGATTTATAACCAACCGTTGGGCAGTTTTTACTCGTTTACCGATACGCTGAAACAGAATAATATTCTGATCAAGAATGAGATTGTAGGTTATGAACTTGTGCCTTGCACGGCATCACTGGCCAGAAAGATTGCTTGTCCGGCAGGTACAATGTTTCACAAGCTGACGCGACTGCGCTCGGCCAAGGAATATCCTTTGATGATTGAAAATACGTATCTGCCGCAGAATCGCTTTATAAAGCTGGATATTGATGCCCTCTCCCATGGGTCCCTCTATGAATATTTGGCGAAGAAGTACGATTTCCATGTGGACAAGGCAACCGAGACATTTCAGGCAGTTATGCCCCGGGCTGATGAGAGAGCACTGCTGAATATTTCGGTCACAACGCCATGTATTTTGCTGGAAAGATTCAGCTATGAGGACGAATGCTTGATTGAATACACAAAATCCATAGTCCGCGGCGATAAATATAGCTTTTCTGTCAGTTTCTGATTGGACAAGCTTTAGAAGTACAAAGAGGCGTTTTGTAATCTTATTGGATACAGAAAAAAGAAGGGACGGAGGCATATATGCAATTAACAAAAATCAAAATTAAGAATTACAGGTTACTTGTTAATGCCGAACTGGAGGTTGATCCTAAAACGACTTTAATTGTAGGGAGAAATAACACCGCCAAAACATCGTGCTTCTCATGTATTGAAAACGTGCTGAAAAAGGAAACGATATCTTTTGACGACTATCCGTTATCAAAGCGAGACAATTTCTATACCCAAATTGCACTGTTTATGGAGAAAAAGCTCTCGTATGAAGAACTTTGCAAACAAATCGAAGTTATTTCCATAGAGTTTTTGGTCGATTATTCGTTAGATGATCCAGATGATAATTTAGGAGCTTTGTCACCGTTTATCATTGATGTTGACGTGAACACAACAACTGCTTTGATTTATGCGGAATATCAGCTAAAAACCGATGAAAAGGCATTATGGGACCTCTTGGAAAGCAGCTATTATAAAGATGGCACTTTTTCACCAAATGGAGAAGAGCATAAGGCGATTGCAGATAATTTTAGTAAACTGTTTGGATTAACTGTATATGCAATCAACCCCAATAACCTCGATGACAAACAGGTAAAAAGTCAAAAGGAGTTACAGGAACTATTCCCACTTTATGCAATTCCTGCTGAACGGGTTCTTGGAGAAGACGAAACGCATAATAGTTCTCTTGGAAAGCTAATTTCTGGATTCTTTGATATGAGCGAAGCCGAACTGAATCCGAAAATTGCCGAGGAAGTTAAGCGGCTACGTACGATAGTAGAAAGTGCCAATAAAGAGGTTCAAAAACAAAGCGATGAAATTTTGAGTACCGTTGTGAACAACTCTGTTGGCTTTGGTTACCCTAATATAGAAGAATTAAAACTTGGTGTTACAACACAACTTAGTATTGATGACCAGATAAAGAATCAAACCAAACTATCATATACTGCTGGTACAGCAAATGAGAGTTTGCCGAGTTCGCACAACGGTCTGGGTTATAAAAATCTGATTAAAATAGAGTTCCTCCTTACTGCATTTGCTAAGGATATCGAAAAACGTGGTGTTGCGTGCGTTCCACTGCTCTTTATTGAAGAACCAGAATCACATATGCATCCACAAATGCAGACTGCATTTGCCATGTATTTGGAGAAATTTCTTGGCGAGTTGTCAGATGTTCCAATTCAGACTTTTCTAACTTCCCATTCTGCTCATATAGCCAATACTATGGAGTTTGCGAAAATTCGTTATGCGCAAAAGTCTAAAAGAGGCGTGATTTACAAGAATTTGAATACCTTTGCGCAAGAAAATCCTGATAATCTGGACTTTATCAGGAAGTATTTAACCTTGACTAAATGTGATTTGTTCTTTGCGGATAAGGCTATTCTCGTTGAAGGAGCCTCCGAGCGCTTGCTGTTGCCAGATATGATTGAAAAGTGTAAGGAGTCAGGAGAGTTTGGAGATGACAGATATACGTTATGGTCACAATATTATGCACTAATCGAAATTGGTGGAGCCTATGCGTATAAATTTATCCCTTTTATTGATTTTTTGGGAGTTCCGTGCCTAATCCTTACGGATTTGGATTCTGTTGCAGACAGGAAAGGAAGGGGCGGAAAGATAGTAAAAAAGTCAGTAGTAGTTAGTGAAGGGGAGACAACATCCAACGAAACAATAAAATGGTGGTTTCGTAGGAATAAGGGGAATCCTGATGATGATTCGGAAATTGAGCTTTCAGAAATAATTGCTATGACACCAGATGATAAAACCAGGGGAAAATGTCATATAGAGTTCCAAACTACGGAAAAGGGATTATGCGGACACTCTCTGGAAGAAGCAATTCGTAATGTCAATCGGAAACATTATAAGCTGAGAAATAAAATAAAAGAGAAGAATCTGGAGTTTACGGGTAAAAGCAAAACAGATTTTGCACTCAATTTGATTTATGACTGTCCTGATTATTGTGTTCCTGATTACATAAAATCTGGATTAAAATGGCTAAACAAGCAAAAAGTTCTTGAGTGAGGCGGCGAGAGAGGATATGAGTTCAAACTACGATCTTGCAAAAACTGAAGCTGACAAGATAGATGCACAGATTGTTGAAACACTTAAGTCAGGACATAGTTTCCGTGTTGAAGCAGGTGCAGGTTCAGGGAAAACGTATTCCTTGAACCGTGTTATCGAATGGATACAGGCAAATAAATGGTCGGACTATAGCCGAAAAAAGCAGAATGTGGTCTGCATAACCTATACAAACGCAGCTGTAGATGTAATCGCTGAAAGACTCGCAAAAGATTCGTTTATTCTTCCATCCACAATCCATTCATTTGCATGGAATGCCATCAAACAGTATCAGAACTTTCTGATTGATACTGTCACAACGAATGAGGAATATCTGGCAGATGATGGCGACTTTAATCAGGTTACGGAAGTTACTTATACTTTAGGTCACCGCTACAAAGAAAATGGAATTCAGTACCTTTATCATGATGATGTTCTAAAGTTATTCTGTGCGCTTCTAGATAACACAAAATTTCGCCGCGTATTTGCAGATAAGTATCCATTGATACTGATTGATGAATATCAGGACTCCTACAAACCTATTATTGACCGTTTTATTGAGCATTTTATAGAAAAAGGGACTGGACCGCAGTTTGGCTTTTTCGGTGATGCATGGCAGACCATATATCAGTCAAACAAAGCCTGTGGGGAAATTGAGCATGACAAAATTAAAGTAATAAAGAAAGGGTCGAATTTTAGGTCTGCACCAAGAATTGTTCAACTTCTGAATGAACTTCGCCCAGAGTTACCGCAAAAATCAGCAATTGATGGATTTGATGGCGAGGTTTTTGCAATTACATGTGATGATTTTTCAGGTGTTCGTCGTACAGAACGCAATTTCAAAAACGATTTACCAGCGGATGAATTGAAGGAAAGGCTTAACAATATCAGACAAAAAATTGAAGAGACCACACCAAATGACGAAAACCTAAAAGTGCTGATGATTACGCACAAAGTCTTGGCTTCTCAACAAGGCTATGAGAAACTTTTGGATATACTGGATGATGGGTTGCGTGATAAGGAAGACCCATTTCTTATTTTCTTTACGGATACGGTTGAACCAATATATCATGCGCTTGCTACTTCGAATACCCAATTGCTATTTGATATCCTTGGTATCAAGCGGTATCCAATCACAAAAAAGTCGGAAAAAGCAGAATGGAAAAATCTGTATAATCAGTTGACCGAAGTTCGTGCACAAAAGGCAATCGACGTTTTGAAGACAATCATTCATAGCCACCTGATACCAATTCCACCTAACGTGGACAATTGGTACCAAATCTATGAGGATGCTCCGGAAACTCTGTATGCATCGGGAACTTCTGTTCAGCAGTTTCTCTCCATTGAATATGCGCAATTTATTGCAGTTAGGGATTTTCTATATCCAGATGCACAATTTTCAACAGAACATGGTGTAAAAGGTGAAGAATATGATAATGTCGTTTTTGTCATCAGCAAAGGATGGATCCAGTACCAATTTGAAACCTATGCACCTATGATAACAGGGAAGTCTCCTATTCCTGAAGATAAAGAGACAGCGTATGAGCGCAACCGAAATCTCTTCTATGTCTGTTGCTCAAGACCCAAAAAACGGCTATTCTTCTTTGTTACTGTACCAATAGAAGCCACATTTAGAGCATTTTTGAAAGATTTGGTTGGTGAAGACAATATTCTTACATACCATCAATTTATGGAAATGGATTCACTAGGCGGTATCGAAATATAGGCTACCCAATTATTGCAGAATATGGCTGATGGTAGAAAATTTGCAGTTGCAAAAATGATACATATATCCAAATAGGGTAAATAGAACTTTGAAATGTCGTGAACAGAACAGAAAAGCGATTTCCATTATGAAATTTGAAAACGAATGGGACAAGTAGACATAGTTCTCCCATTCATCGTAACCGGTGCATTGAACAGCATAGATAGTAAGTATTTCTTTGTGTTTCGTACGTTGGTGCTGTGTGTTCGTAGAGACTCAAGCACATAGCGGATATGCTCGCTTGTCAGCTGCATCAGGCGGCTGCGCACAAAGTCTGCGGGAAAAACATTGACTCCGAGGCGCTGCGTAGGGCTTCGATTTTGAACAGCCTCCACGATAAGCTCGCTGATTTCTTCAAGTACAGGGGCGGCTTCTGGCATATTGCGGCAAAGTAAGTCCAGCTCGATGTTCTCCTGCACCTGTTCCCGTACGGCATCGGTATAGGATAAGATTAGATTAGTATTTTGTTTCTCTTTATTTGGTATTTCTTTATTTAATTGTGTGGGATTCTCCTGCGCAGTAGAATCGGACACAGGTGTTTCCAGTACAGGCGGCGCAGATAAATCGCCGCAGTTTTCAACATCGGAATCCTCAGCGTGTGGATACTCATAGACGAAATACTCACAGCCGCGAAGTTGTCCGCGTTCATCACGGACGCGGGAACGGACGACATATCCGGCGGCTTCCAGTTCGTGAACAGCAGTACGGACGGCATCGAGGCTTTCCTTGTTGATGGCGGCAAGACCGCGCAGAGTGTAATCCCAATCATCGGGGAGCGACAGCATTTGCGAGAGCAGCCCCTTGGCTTTCAAGGAGATAGTTTTATCCCGCAGATGATGGTTGCTCATAACAGTAAAGTTTTTGGTACGTTCTACACGAAAAATAGGCATTTATAATCCTCATATAAGATGGCGGGCAGCCGGCTGCCCGCTGTTTTGTGTGTTGTGTGTTAATCGAACGACAGGAAGCGCATCTTGAATTTTTGGAAGTCAATGATTTGCAATTCGATGTTATCCCCGCAGAGAGGTCTCAGCGCGTCTGCCTGGAAATCGAAGCAGACCAAGATGCCGGTGATGTTCAGAAGATCCAAGGCAGAGACGAATCGGTACAATCGGGGGATGTCGGGCAGATAGCAGAACAGAACCGGTGAGCCTGAATCATCGACGGCATCACATTCGAGGCGGCTGTTCGGTGGTGGCGACTGAAATTCTTGCAGAAGTGCAGCGTTTACCTGCACGATGATTTCCGGGTGACAAAGCAACTGCAAGAGTGCCTCCCCGTAGGAATCGTTTGTCAAAAAGTAAAAATGTTCGTAGCCGTCATTGAGCAGAAAGTGGTCGAGTTTGCGAGTCCGGGAATGCTCTAACAGGATGCGAAGAATATCCATGCTGTCAGAAAGCAAAAGCCCGCTTGCCTTTAGGTTAAAAGAAATTTTCGTGCGGCAAATTTGCTCCAGCATGACTTTGGCACGTTGCTCGACTTGCGGCTCAAAGACCGGCAGAAACCCCATGCTGTTGTACACGGCGAAAACACGGCTTGACGTGAACAACGCGCCTGCCATTCGTGAGCCTCGAATTTTCAGCATTTCGAGTTCGGCCTCTTTCATTTCGCGGGAGTCATAAAAGCAGGGCTGTTCAATGCGGATCGAGCCACTTGCGGCTGGGGAGAAAATCGGCGGCTTTTCGTCACGATAAATCATTGCGCCTGCATTCAGCATTGTTACATAGGTTTGCGCGATACGCTGCAGCCGAACGCGGCGAGAAACTTCCGACTTGATAGCGTTCGTGTCGCTGCATCCGGATAAGTAAAATGCAAAGCGCTCTGGCTCTTGCTGCAATAGCAGACGTTTTCCGCGAACACCGAGCCTATAGCCGCGAAGATGATGACGAGAAAAGATGCGCAGGAGTTTGTCATGTGTCAAGGACGTGACGACCTTTTTGCGGTAACTTTCACTCGCAGTAAGGCGGGCAGAACAGGTACAAGGAACCTCGCCGCAGATGGCCATGAGCGACAACAGCTCATAATTGAGGCTGTTATGGGACGGTAAAGTTGGAGACTGTGAAGAAATACGAATCACCTCGTTTTCCTACCGTAAGCACATTATCCTCGGTGCAGTGCTTCCGCACGGAACGATTAAAAAGCGGTTCTGACGCGGAAAAGTCACCCAAATGTGCAAGTAGAGATTTTTTGAGAAATTTTCAGAAGAAATGGAGGTCAGTTTTTTACGAATTTTGCCGCATTTTTCATATCCAGCCACGTAGAAAATTTCTCTTTTTGCATGACGGAAATGATGGTGCAGGAAGAATCTGCAAACCGTGTTGTCTGGAACTGATCGCACAGAGCGCCGGTGTCATCGGTCATGCAGTACAGGGCAATAATATCCAGAACTCCTTTCATTTCCAGATTGTCATAATCCCGCACGGCTTTGATGGGCAGGCATCTGCCATAGATGTGTTCGATGCAGACAGTACATTCGCGGAAGCAGGGAAGATTTTGCTGTTCGATATACTGCTTTAATGCTGCATGAAGTGCAGGCTGCAAAAATTTGAAGCCCTCTGTGCGGGTCTTTTTGGGCAGCAGGGCGGGTAGTCTGACGGACAGAATGCCGTCTGTCACATCAACACGGATGCCTTGCATCTCGGCAGCTTGCAGATAGTAGTCCTGCGGCATACCGCCGCAAACAGTAAACAGAAAATTGCGAAGCTGGGCGGTGCTGCGCTCGCTCAAAAGAGCTGCACTTTTGGCTGTCTCGATGAATTGATCCGGCGCGGGGGCAGGCAGTAGGTGTTCCAGCTCGTACAGCTTCTTGTTTATGTCGATTAAGGCGCGTTGCTCTAAACGGATGCGCGTTAAAAGGATGTCAGTATTCAATAGGAACCTCCAATTATACGCATAAGTGACGTACACATTACGCAGTAACTTATTCTCCCAAAATGGAGAGACGGATAATACGCATAAGGCGCGTATTAGTGAAAAACAATACGCATAGCGCAAATATTACGTCAGGGCGGACGTATTACGAACATCTGCGGACACCTCCCACTGTCAAAATTTTGCACAAACAAAAAGAGCCGCGCCTGAAAAAATCAGGCACGACTCTGGATAAGTTTAACCTCTACGGTAGAACCCTATTTTGTGCATACTAATTCTAACATATGAGATTTACACGGTCGATACAAAAGCTGTGCGGATGTTGTGCGGAAAAAATGTGAATGTATTGTAATCGTGAAAAAGTGAAGTTCAGATCTCGTAAAAGAAAATTCACAATGGATAAGATTGCGGTTACTTGTAAGAACGTCAAATTTGTGGTATCATAAAATCAAGAAAGAAGGTGATCTGTATGGCAACGCAAAAGACTGACCGAGAACTCGACTTTGAACGCAAGCATGCAGAGGATTTACAGCGCTTAAGAGGTTTTCGTCTATTGGATGATGATTTTATGAGCAAAGTTTTTGAAGATGCTGCTTGCACAGAGTTCCTGTTACAGATTATCTTGAATCGTAGCGACTTAAAAGTGCAACGTGTCCGCCCGCAATATGAAATAAAGAACTTGCAGGGACGTTCTGTTCGTTTGGACATTCTGGCTACGGATGTTTCAGGTAGACCCTATAACATCGAAATCCAGAGAAACGATCGTGGTGCAGGCGTGAAGCGAGCGCGCTACAATAGCAGCCTTTTGGATGCTAATGTTACCGAACCGGGCGATAAGTATGAACAATTGGCAGAAACCTACGTTATCTTTATTACGGAGAATGATGTTTTAGGTGGTGGAAAGCCAATTTACCATGTTGAGCGAATGATCCAAGAACTGGACAGACCGTTTGGAGATGACTCGCATATAATTTATGTAAATTCTCAAATTAAAGACGAGACAGCTCTTGGAAAGCTGATGCATGATTTCGCCTGTACCGATGCAGAAGATATGTATTATAAGGTGCTTGCGAAACGCGTACAATACTTTAAAGAAGATCAGAAAGGAGTTGCGATTATGTGCAAAGTGATGGAAGATATGAGAAACGAGACAATCAGAGAGAAAGCACTTTCTACTGCGAGGAATCTGCTTGCTCTCAATCGATTGACTTATGAAGAAATTGCAGCTGTTGTTGGTCTTTCTGTTGATGATGTAAAGGCTCTCGATGGGCAGAAGACAGCGTAGCGTTTAAAATCATTGGGTCTACAATGCGTTCTATGACAGACGCGGTCAAAAATGAAATAATCAGCAACAGAGAAAAAGTAAAGAAGAATGAAAAAGCGCCAACAGCTCACGTATTGAGATGTTGGCGTTTTTTAGTGGTGCTATAAAAGGCTATTCGAATATATATTTTGCATGGTACATTCACACACCGAACGAAAACAGTTTGTGTTCGTGCTTATTATTTCAACGTTACAAAGACAAAAGCTCATTCGTTTCAAGAAAGCCTTAAAACAAGTGATACGCAACACAGTAATTGATAAATACTTTTGCATTTTAATTTGTATAATGAAAAAAGCACACAGGTACACTCGAATTTTGATTGATGAAATCAGGGAGGTGTGCTATAATGCAGATAATAAGAATTCAAGGGACACCATTAAATACGAGCGATGGAAAATGAAAAGAGAAGCAAAAGACAAATTGGGTCTTGAAGACACCTAATCATAATATGTGCTGTACGGGAAACTATACAGCTGTTAGAGAAGACGGTAAATTACTATCGGACGTTGCAAAAAATAAAAGAAAGGTGACACAAAGCTGGGAATTGAGCAGAAATGCAAGTTGACATAAATAGCAAATCAATTTAGGGGGATTTCACTATGGCTTCAAGTAGATTGTCTGTTTTTAAGATAAAACTTCAAGGAGACGAGTCTTGGGATTCTATCATTAATAGTGTTCTTCAAATGGATTCTGAGGATTCGCATTGTGTGATCAGTGAGCAAAGCGAAGATTATATCGGAGGATATTATTTGATTTCCATAGTTCAAAACCAAAAAATGTATAACTTTGAAGAAAGTAAATTTGAAACTGTTACCATAAAAAAGCAGAATGTCGTTAAATTTGACATTTTTATTCTTTCGGGAAAAATGCTCCTTTGGGGAAATAAAAGGAACTCAGACATACTTATTACTACTTTTGTGCAAGCATCACATAACCAGATTATTGTTGATAGTAATAAGATTGAATATATTCAAGTATTAAACAATCTTCTGGCTATGAAAGATATTGGATTCTCCAGAATGAAAATCACGAATGTTTTGATAGACGAGGGAATTGTGGCAAATTGTAGTGTTTGCTTATCGTCATTAGATGATCCACGGCGTATGGTTCGAAAATACAAAAATTCAATTTCCCAACTTACAATACTAATTGAAAAGGAGACGAGTCCTATTCCGCTTACTCTGTATTCAAACGGAGCTGTTGTGCTTTCAAAAGATCGTGATGATATTGACGATGAAGCTTTAGAAAGCATCAATGCCATTGTGGGAGGAAAATTATAATGGGTGAACAAGCATCAAAAATCGGTAAAAAGTTGGAACAATTCGGAGAAAACTTTTTTGCCAACTTAGGATGGACAGAACTTACTCGGGACAAGGAAATAAAATGCACTCGTTCCTCCCACAAAAAGAGAACACATGGAATAGATTTGCTATGTAAATTTACCAATCCATATATTATTGGAGATCAGGTGGTCGTTGTTGAGTGCAAAAATCGGCAAATGGCTTCTATTACGCAGGCAAGTATTGAGGAATGGGTAAAGGAATTAATCAACAACATTGAATGTGCTCAATCCGCGCCGGAACTTGCAAATGTGGACTTGGAAAATACGACACTTAATACAGGTCTTTTGCTGATTCATGCTAACGATAATTTCAATACACAAAAGTTTTATGATTATCTTTCGAAGATTACTGTTCCCAATCGTAGGAATCCAATAAACATTTTTGTTGCAGCTAATGATCGCATCGCGCAATGGACAAGCTTATTTAACAAAATTAGAACTTCATATAATAACGGCTTTTCATTTATATATCCAAGCATCAATGAATCAAATAAAGCGTGTCAAACGGCGCTCACAATTAATGGCATGTTTTCTAAGTACCTGCTAGGTAAAAGTACGTACATGGTAAAGAGAAACAATGCAGGAAACACATATGACGAACCACACACACAGAACATGTTGTTCTTCTTTGATGAAGTAACGGTTGATAACTTTAAATATGCTTGGAGTATGTTTAAATACTATCAACTTCAGGGAACTGAAAAATACGTGTTCTTGTTTTATCCTCGAAAAAATGGCGATGCTGATTTTGTCAAGGAAAACTTTATGAAGGCCTTGAAATCGGGGGATACTCCAATAGAAGATAGCGAGGCTGAAAAAATAGAAATTGACTTTATCGACAATAGATATCTGTCACCAATCGAGACGGGAGGTGTTTTATAATGGTTACAGAATATACAGACTGCGCCGAATTAATGCGATTGGTCATGGATCAGAAAATTAAACCATCGGCAGTTAAAAAATACCTTAGGAAACAGGGAATTGTGTTTACTGCAACAAATGCCAAGACACTCGCTGAGGATATTTATACTATTTTTCTTGGTGGTCAAGAGATGACCAATATCACACAAATGATTGTTAACGAAGGGAATTATGAAAAATCGACTTTAATCAACGCTAAGTTAAAAGATCCGTTAAGCGACGCTGATATTCTTGACATTTTTGCCGATAAGTTCAACACCTACCGTTCTTCACGTTATCGAGGATATGTAATTGAGCAACCCCTTAAATCTGAATCGGAACTTACGGTGAACATGTCGTACAAACGCAAGTTACCGGGGAAAAACAAACTCATCCAAGAAGAAACTCGATATATACATGTTTCCATTCGAAAAACAAATAAGTCTGAAGCTGCAATTGATATACGGCAACCCTCGTCCATTGACGCACAAAAGGCTCTAGAGCTTTTGCAGGCAATGACTGATCCAACAGAGGACTCAGAAGTTGCTTTGGCGTATGTTGATTTGGATTTTTTGACTGATAAAAATAAAGTGGATTTCTATGATCGGCTTTCCGCATATAGCTTTAGCAATTGGAGACTAAAAACGGTAGTGGGCATAACCGTTAAGAGGGCTACAACATCAGAAGATGACATAGGGGAGGATGATTCCGAAAACAATGAATCTATCTCCGGTGTATTAGCAGGAATAAGCCAGGCGGTACTTAATGGCAATGGATTGAGATCCAATGAGTTTGTACAAAATTCTATTCGGCAAGGATATTATATTTCATCTATGAAGTATCGATATATTTGTACACAAGAAGCCGGAGAATTTGTAGTTGCCATTAACTCTAAAGGCGAGAATTTACGTGTGGATATTGAAAAGTCTTATTCTGATGATGATGGGAAGTTATATATACAGCCATTCCCTAAAGCACTACAGGATGAAATTATCAGAGCCTTCCAAAAAGCTACAAATGAGATTTTCAGTTCCTTAACTGAAGAGCAGAAAAACATTTCGGTTAAAAATGCAAATCTGCCAACTTGATAAAAAGACCATATAGAAAACAGAGTAAACCAAAGGCAGGGGCCCGCTTGATTTCGAAAATAAGCGGGCCCCTGCCTTATAATGTATCTAAAAGATAAATATCAAGCTGCGCTGGAAGACAATCTATTTCGTGATATTGTTATTAAGAAAATATCATACTACATTTTGATGTAACGAAAAATTTACTTTTTGCTGTTGGGATTTTCCATATTCAAAGCGTATAAAGTAGTAAAATGGCATGAGAGGAGGCGCAAGAATGCCAAGCAGTAATGTTGTGATATATGCCCGATACAGCAGTGACAACCAACGTGAGGAATCCATCGAGGGTCAACTGCGCGAGTGCAGGGCGTATGCTGAACGCAACGATATGAAGATCATCGGCAGTTACATTGACCGTGCACTGTCAGCAAAAACGGATGCGCGGCCGCAGTTCCAGAAGATGATCCAAGACAGCAATGCCCACAGATTCCAATTTGTCCTTGTGTGGAAGCTGGACCGCTTCTCCCGCAACCGCTTTGACTCCGCATACTACAAACGCGCACTTTCCAAGAACAATGTAAAAGTGATTTCCGCGACAGAACCAATCTCCAACACGCCGGAGGGCATCATGCTGGAAAGTATGTTGGAGGGCATGGCCGAGTACTATTCGGCTGAACTGGCGGAAAAAGTGACGCGCGGTCATACGGACAATGCGCTGAAATGCAAGTTCAACGGCGGTTCAGTGCCGCTGGGCTACCGCATCAACGAGGAACGTCACTACGAGCCTGACCCGGTGATGAGCCCTATTGTTCGGGAAGTGTTCGAGCGCTACGCCGGGGGTGAATCCATCAAGGAACTCTGCGCGGACATGAACGCACGCGGCATACGAACCGGTTATGGCAGAAAGTTTGTGAAAAGCAGCTTTCAGAATATGCTGCGGAACCGTCGCTATCTGGGCGAATACCGCTATCGGGACATAGTCACGGAAAACGCATTCCCGGCGCTTATCGACCAAGAGACATTTGACAAGGTGCAGGCTCGTATGAAAGCAAACAAAAAAGCACCTGCCAGATCGAAGAGCGATGAGGACTTCATTCTGACAGGCAAGCTGGTATGCGGCAACTGCGGTGCGCTGATGGTAGGTGACAGCGGTACAAGCCATACCGGGGCAACCTACTACTATTATAAATGTGGGCATCGCAAGCGCAAAGAGGGCGAGCGGTGCCGCATGAAAGCGTTCCGCAAAGAACTGATTGAATCCTTTGTAGTCAAGCGTGCGCTGGGATATGTGCTGCAAGACGGCGTTATTGCAATGCTGGCAGATGCCCTTGTAGAGAACCAGAAGCGGGAAAATACACATCTGCCCGCACTGCAAGAGGAACTGAAGAAAGTCAACAAGAAAATTGACAACATTGCAGCGGCGATAGAAGAAGGCATCATCACCCAAACGACGAAAGAACGCTTGACCGTGTTGGAATCCCGGCGCGATGAACTGCAAATCAGCATCTTTGAGGAAGAAACCTCTCACCCCAAGCTGACGAAAGAGTATGTTGTGCAGTGGCTGGAATCGTTCAAGCAGCGCGACTTACGTGACCCCAAAGTACAGCGACAAGTAATTGAGTGCTTTGTGAACACGGTATATGTCTTTGAGGACAAAATAATTGTAAACCTAAACCTTCGCGATGGGGACAAGCCCATCGCGCTTTCTGAAGAGAATGGTTCGGATATTGAAACCTACGGGTCACCATAAAAGCTCTGCTTCTTCGGAGGCAGAGCTTTTTGTTATGTGTAGCCTTTCCTACAGAACTGAGGAAAATAGACGGCTGAAGTTGATGAAGCAAACGATAATTTGAGGGCACAGCGCTTGACAGCACCCCAAGTCCGGCGTATGCTTGTAACAATGGGTTAGTATTGATTAACTGCAAAATAGAGGAGGATGGCCACGATGCGAATTCTTGTATATGGTGCGGGTGTGCTGGGGTGCAATCTGGCACGAGACTTTTTCAAGGCAGGGAAGGACGTTACTCTGCTTGCGCGAGGGAAATGGGCCGAGACCATCAAAACAAACGGGCTGTGCATTAAAAACTATGTGCTCCCAGTGAAATCGACCGTCCGTGTGCCGGTGGTATCGGAATTGGCATCGGAGGATGAATATGATGTGATCTTCGTTGCTGCGCGCTACACGCAGGTGGCTGCGATCCTGGATGCGTTGCGCGCCAATAAGAGCAAAAACGTTGTTTTCCTGGGCAATAATGTGCAGCCAGAGAAACTGGTGACGGCTCTGCCAGAAAAGAATGTGATGTTCGCCTTTGCCTCTTCGGCAGGGCACCGTGAGCAGGACCGTGTTGTTTCAGTTGATCTGAAAAAAATTACGATCGGCCAGCTGCGCGGTGCGCAATCTAACGAGCAGCTGATTCAGAAAATCTTTGCCGGGACGGGTTATAAAGTCACATATGAGCCGAACATGGGGGACTATCTGCTTTGTCACGCCGCCTTTGTGCTGCCAGTGGCCTTTGCCTGCTACAAAACTGACGGTGACCTCAAGCGGCTGAAAGGGGACACCACCTACTTTAATAGGATGGCCGATGCCAATGTAGAGGGCTATCGCGCGCTGAAAAACAGCGGCCATGCAATTTTGCCCAAGGATGACGAGGAGTTTGAGGGCGAAAAGTACCGCAAGACCTGCGTGAAATTCTTTACCCTGATGTGCGCAACGGGCCTGGGCAAAGTCTGCGCCTCGGACCACGCAATGAATGCCATTGAGGAGATGAGCACGCTTAACCGCGACCTGAAAAAGCTGTTTGAGGAAAATGGCGCTGCCTATCCCGTTTGGAAAGAGATGGAAAAGGACGCGGAAAAGTACCTGCAAAAATAAAATTGTGCGCTGAATAACAACGGTTGGTCTTAAAATCCAACATTTTTTTCGGGTGTTTTCTTAAAAATCTACGTGAATCGGGGTGGGTGCTTTACACCGCTTCCAGGCTGCGTTATAATGCAAAATTATAGAGAGGGAAGAGGGACAGCCAATGAAACCGTTGATTGGATTGACGCCTATCGTGGACGCGGGACGGGACAGCCTGTGGATGCTGCCCGGGTACATGCAGGGGCTGGAGGCAGTTGGGGGCATCGGGATGATGCTGCCGCTGACGGATGATGCTGCTATGCTGAAAGACATTGTGGACCGGGTGGACGGCCTTTTGCTGACCGGAGGCAACGATGTGGCACCGGTGCTGTACGGTGAGACAAAAGAGACGTTCTGCGGCGAAAATGACCCGCGACGTGACCGCATGGAGACCAGGCTCATCGAGTTGGCTTTGCAGGCGGACAAGCCTGTGTTTGGTATCTGCCGCGGGCTGCAAATTTTAAATGTGGTGCTGGGAGGTACGCTATATCAGGATTTGAAAACCCAGACCGGCACCGAGATCACCCACAGTATGGACAAGCCGTATGACCGCACCGTGCATGAAGTGAACATCCTGCCCGACACGCCGCTGGCTGCGTTGTACGGCCCCGGTCCGCTGGCGGTGAACAGCCGCCACCATCAGGGCATCAAGGAGCTGGCTCCGGCGTTGCGTGCCCAGGCGGTGGCCTCGGATGGGCTGATCGAAGCTGTTTACTTGTCGGAATACCGTTTTGTGCAGGCCGTGCAGTGGCACCCAGAACATCGTTGGCAGGCGGCGGAAAGCCAAAGTTTGCTGCGCAGTTTTGTGGACGCCTGCCGGGGATAATAAAATAGGAAAAGAAAAGTGCATGGGCCGGGTGAAGGCGCATGCACTTTTTGTTTGTTGGAAGATCGAATGGCTGCGGGAGTGGGTAGATGCGAGCATCGACCCTTACAATGGGAACGGAAAGTATATAGCAAAAATTACAAAATTCCCAGTCCCGTCAGCAGGGTCTTGAGGCCGATCAGGATCAGCACGATGCCGCCGATGCGCTCGGAAGGAGCGCGGTACTTATCGCCGAAGAGGGCACCTACGCGCACACCGATGGCAGACAGCAGGCAGGTGATGCAGCCAATCAGGCCGGCGGCGGGCAGGATATTGACCTGCATGGCGGCAAAGCTGACGCCGACGGCGAAGGCATCGATGCTGGTGGCAACGGCCAGCGGCAGCATCGCTTTGGCGGAGTAGTCATCGTCCAGCTTTTCGTCGCCGCCGAAGCTTTCCCGCACCATGTTGACGCCGATGATGGCCAGCAGCACAAAGGCGACCCAGGGACCGAAGTTGGTCAAGACCACGGCGAAGCGGTCACCCAGGAAGAAGCCCAGTGTGGGCATCAAGAACTGGAAGCCGCCGAACCACAGCCCGCAGGTCATGGCGTGGGCAAAGCTGACCTTGTGGACCGAAAGGCCCTTGCAGATTGAAACGGCAAAAGCGTCCATGGAAAGGCTGATGGCGATCAGGATCAGGTCAAATAATGTCATGGGTATTCCTCCGTTTTTGTAAGGGCACAAAAAAAGACCTATCTGTCCTGCGCAAAAGGCGCTGAACAGATAAGTCTCGTCGTTTAAAGTTAAGCCAGGGGCACGCCCCATTATGTTGGCAGAACTGCACCGCGCGGCTGCTCCACCGCATAGGGTGCTGACTACTCCCTTATGTTATTTTTGTAGTGTACCACGGAAAAGAAAGTTTGTCAATACGTTAGAAATGTCTAATTTTTGCCCGACGCACTGCGCCCCTTGCACAATCTGTCGGTTTGGGGTAAAATAGGATGGATTTAATATAAGTAATCGGGGGATACCTATGCAATACAAAGTTCTGGCACTGGATCTGGACGGTACACTGACCAACAGCGAGAAAATCATCACGCCACGCACCAAGGCAGCTTTGATGGAAGCCGCGGCCCGCGGCGTCTGCATTGTGCTGGCCAGCGGCCGCCCCACCGTCGGCATTGAGCCGCTGGCGCGGGAACTGGAACTGCAAAAATACGGCGGCTGCATTTTAAGCTACAACGGCGGCAAGATCATCGATTGCAAGACCGGCCACACGCTGGTGCAGCACGCCTTCCCGCCGGACCTCATCGAGCCGGTGTGCACCTTCTCCCGCTACTGGAACGTGGTGCCCTTGACCTACGACGCCCACGGCATCATTACCGAGAACGCCTCCAGCCCCTACGTGCAGGAGGAAGCCCGCATCAACAAGATCCCGGTGCGCCAGGTAGAAAACCTGCCTGCCACCGTGAATTATCCCATCAACAAGCTGCTGTTGACCGGCGACCCTGTGGACATGCCCCATGTGGAGGAGCTGATGCAGCAGGAGTTTGCGGGCAAGCTGTCCATCTGCCGCAGCCAGCCCTTCTTTATCGAGACGATGCCGCTGGGCGTGGGCAAGGATACCTCGCTGGAGATGCTGCTGCGCGCCAAAGGCCTGACCGCTGCCAACCTGATGGCCTGCGGCGACGGCTGGAATGACCTGCCGATGATCCGCTGCGCCGGTATGGGCGTGGCGATGGGCAATGCCCAGGCCCCCGTAAAAGCGGCGGCCGACTACCAGACGGCCGACAACGACCACGACGGTGTTGGGCTGGCTGTAGAAAAATTTATCTTGAGCGAGGAGAACTGACCTGTGAACCTGATCGTTTTTGACCTCGAATGGAATATTGGGTATCAGCCCAAAACGTTTTTGTACCACGGTACAGAATTGACGCTGCGGGGTGAGATCATCCAGATTGGTGCGGTGCGCATCAATGCCCGCGGCGACGTGCTGGATACTTTTGAAGTGAACCTGCGCCCGCGCATCTTCCGCAAATTGCAGCACCACATCGCCAAAGTGACCGGCCTGAGCCAGGGCGACTTGGACGCCGGGCTGCCGATGAAAGAGGGCCTGCAGAAGTTCCTGGATTGGGCCGGCCCGGACGCCGAGCTGGCCGAATGGGGCCTGGATGACGTACCTGTTCTGAAGCAGAACCTTTTTTTGGCAGGCCTGGATGAGAACTGGCCCGACCGCTGGTACGACCTGCAGCGTATCTTTTTGCAGGCCTATCCCCGCAAAGAAGGGGAGGGCCTGACGCTGGAAAGCGTGGTCGATCGGCTGGGCATCCCCAAGGAGGAACCCTTCCACAACGCTTTGGATGACGCACTGTACACCACCAAAGTCTGCCGTAAGCTGCCGCTGGCCGAGGGGCTGGCGACCTACCCCACCGAGGAAGAACTGCTGAAAGAAGCCCTGCTGGGCGCCGAGCCGAACCCCGCCGCGCGGGACATCCGCCTGTTCATGAACCGGATGGAGCATGACGACTACCGCAACGTGTCCGAACTGACCGAAGCAGCCTGCCCCGAGTGCAGCGCACCGCTGACGCCTGACGAAGTGTGGCTCAAGCGGGGGAACACCGGCTACTACACCCGTTGCACCTGCCCCTACTGCGGGGCGTGGTACCTGCGGTTCAAGCTCAGCCGCCGCGACGGCCTGCATTGGAGCTTTGCCCGGTGCACTGAGCCTGCCACCCCTGAGGCCGACGCCAAGTGGGACAAACAGAAAGCTGCCCTGCTGGAGCGTATGAAGCGCAAGGCGAACAAAGAATAACCTTTTTTTATTTATAAAAAACAAACACCACCCCCGCACAGCCAAAACGGCTGTGCGGGGGTGTTGTTGGTAAAATTGCAAAAATCAGTAGGTGATGATAATACCCTGGTCCTGGGCATAGAAGCTGCACAGGCCGCTGCAGGGCACGATGCGCACAGGGGCTTCGGGCCATTTGGCCAGGATGCCGTGTTCCAGCAGGCGGGCGGCGGTCTGGTTGCCGCACTCGCTGATGAGCACTGGGTGCACACCGTCGTAGTTGTCCTCGTCCATCTGCTCCAGAATCTTGGCCAGCACGCGGGTCTCGCCGCGGGTCTTGAAGTAGAAGTCGATCTTACCATCGGAGGTGCGGCGGCCCAGTACACGCATGTTCAGGCGGCCTGCGATAAAGCCCACCACCTTGTTGACGCGGCCGTTCTTGGCCAGGTTGTCAAAGCTGGCCAGGGAAAACAGGATGTGGGTGCTTTCGGCGAACTTTTCCAGCGCAAAGCAGATGTCCTCAAATGTCTGGTCCTCGCCGATAAGCTTATTGGCCAGCTCGGCCGCACCGGCCAGCGCACCGGAGCAGCTGAGGGTGTCCAGAATGAAGATCTTCTTTTCGGGGTGTTCTTCCAGCACCATGGTCCGGGCGGCCACGGCGGCGTTATAGCTGCCGGAAAGATTGCTGCTGATGGTCAGCGCAATGCAGTTATCGGCCTGCAAAAAATACTCGGCCCATTCTTCCGGGCTGGGGCAGGCAGTGGTGCTGGCGCCGTTGTAGTCGGTCATGGCCTGCAGCATCTGGGGCACATTCAGGGTGGCCAGGTCCACATATTCGCGCTCACCCACACGGATCTTGAACGGTACAAGGGCAAACTGCACCCCGGCACTGGGGTGCTCCAGCTCCCGGATCTCGCAGGAGCTGTCACATACGATCATCCACGCCATAGGCAAAAGCCTCCGTTTCTGTGGCTTGTTATTTCTATATACTATTATAGAAGGTACAAGCAGTTCCGTCAAGGTGGTTCTGTGCCGCTCATATAAGGTCGTGTAAGGTGGGAGAGAACCTTCGGAACTTTCACCGAAAAAACCTCTTGATTTTAGTGGATTTTTTCAAGCTGACCCTGTATAATGATAAGTATATATCTAAGTGTAAGGGGGCGCAGCTGTATGCCGCAAAAGGGGCTGCCAACTGTAACTGCCATTATCGTGGCCGCGGGGGCCTCCCGCCGCATGGGATTTGATAAACTCAGCTACTGCCTGCCCGATGGGCGCACGGTATTGGAGACAAGCTGTGCCCTGTTTGCCGCCCACCCGGCGGTGGACGAGCTGGTGCTGGTGGCGGGCGGCAACCGCCCCCAGTGCGAGGCTATCGCCGCGGCCTGCCCCAAGCCCTGCACCGTGGTGCAGGGGGGCGCGACCCGTGCCGACAGCGTGCATAATGGCCTGGCTGCCGCCAAGGGCCAGCTGGTGGCCATCCACGATGCTGCCCGCCCCTTTGCCAGCGAGGAAGTCATCACCCAGGTCTTGCAGGCTGCCGCCAAGACCGGCGCTGCCGCCCCGGCGGTGCCCGTGAAGGATACTATCAAGGTGGCGGACAAGGACGGCAAAGTCGTCACCACGCCGGACCGCGCCACCCTTTACGCCGTGCAGACGCCCCAGTGCTTTGACCGGGCACTGTACTTACAGGCGCTGGAAGCTGTCAGCGGCGAGAAAGCCAGCCTGGTCACCGATGATTGCAGCCTGTTTGAACTGGCCGGCCTGCCCGTCACACTGACGGCGGGTGACTACGCCAATTTAAAAATCACCACCAAAGAGGACTTACAAAAGGAGAACACCATGCGTATTGGTCACGGATATGATGTACACCGTTTGGTCGAGGGCCGCAAGCTTATCTTAGGCGGGGTAGAGGTCCCCTACGAGAAAGGCCTGCTGGGCCATTCCGACGCCGATGTGCTGCTGCACGCGGTGATGGACGCCGTGCTGGGCGCAGCGGCCCTGGGTGACATCGGCCAGCATTTCCCCGATACCGACCCCGCCTACAAGGGCGCGGACTCCCTGGCGCTGACCCGCGAAGTAGCGAAAATTATCGCCGCTCACGGCTACAAGGTGGGCAACATCGATGCGACGATCCTATGCCAGCGGCCAAAGCTGGCCCCCCACATCCCGGCTATGCGTAAGAATATCGCCGATGCCTTCGGCCTGCCGCTGGACGCTGTGAGCGTAAAGGCCACCACCGAGGAACATCTCGGCTTTACCGGCGAAGGGCTGGGCATTGCGGCCCACGCTGTCGCTCTGATCGAGTGAACGTAACCAACCTTTAAGAGGAAAGGACAGGACTTTACCCATGCTGCAAAACCAAACGTTATCCGCTATCATCAGCAGCCTGCGGGCGTTCGATCTGTTTTCAGACACGCTCGACATCCTGATCATTTCCTTTGTGTTTTACCAGCTCATCCAGTTCGCCCGCAAATCCCGGGCCGGCCAGTTGGTCAAGGGCATCGCGCTGCTGATCTTATTCTACGGCTTCGCGGTGCTGCTGGACCTGCGCACCGTCACCTGGGTACTGAACAACGTGGTCACCGTGGCCTTTACGGCGGCGGTGGTCATCTTCCAGCCGGAGCTGCGCCGTGCACTGGAGCGCATGGGCCAGACCACCGTATGGGCGAACCGGCTGTTCGGCAACCGCCGCACCGATCCTTCGCTGCGCGGTGTGTGGCAGAGCGCTGTGGTTGCCATCTGCGATGCGGCTGAACAGCTTTCCGACACCCGCACCGGTGCCCTGATGGTGCTGGAACGCCGCAATAACCTGGACGAGATCATCCGCACCGGCACGCCGATGCATGCTGACGTCATCCCCGAAATGCTGGGCACCATCTTTTACGAGGGCACGCCCCTGCACGACGGCGCAGTTGTCATCCGGGACGGCGTCATTGTGGCTGCGGGCTGCGTGCTGCCCCTTTCCAACAACCTGGATATGGGCAAGGATATGGGCACCCGCCATCGCGCCGGCTTGGGCATGAGCGAGAATTCCGACGCCATCGTCGTGGTCGTGTCCGAGGAGACCGGCATTATCTCGCTGGCGAAAAACGGCGTGCTGATCCGCCGCCTGGACCGCCAGAACCTCTTTAACCTCTTGCAGGAGGAGGTCGTCCCGCCTGAGGAGACCGAGGAAGACAACGAATCCGTGCTGAAAAAACTGCTGCGAAAAGGAGGAAACGCACCCCATGCCAAAGCCGAATAACGCACCCCAGGGGCGCAAATCCCTGATGGATAACCGCGTAGTTTCCATCCTGATGGCGCTGGCCTGCGGCCTGGCTACCTGGTTGGTCGTTACCATCTACATTGATCCCCAGGGCAGCACCACCATCCGGGATGTGCCCATCAACTACGCCAACTCCGCCACTACCTACACCAACCAAGGCTTGGACATTGTGGAGCGGCCCGACATCAGCGGCGTAACCGTGCGGGTCGAGGGCAACATCACCAGCATTGGTAAGATGACCAGCTCCGACATCATGGTCTATCCCAGCTATTCCGGCGTCAGCGGTGCGGGCAAGGTCACCCTGCGCCTGCAGGCTCGTGTGACCAATACCACCGACTACTCGGGCAACATCAAGTGTATAGTGGAAAAACCCTACGATACGATCGACGTCGTGTTCGATGAAGTCAGCGAAAAGACCGTGCCCGTCACGGTGGATGCCTCGGCTGTCTCTATCGCCGACGGCTATATGCTGAACAAGACCTCCGCTGTTCCCGCTGAGATCACGCTGCGCGGCCCCACCAGTGAGCTGGATCAGATCAGCCAGGTGGTGGCCCCGGTGCTGAGCGACGACGCGCTGGCCGACACCACCACCACGCCCTCCACGCTGGAGCTGCGGGACGAGAACGGCAACACCATCACCCCGCAGTACACCACGATGGACAGCGATTCCGCCAACGTCACGCTGACGATCTACCAGGTGCGGGAGCTGCCGCTGGAAGTGGATTTCATCGGCGTGCCCAACGGCTTTGACACCAGCAGCCTGCACTACACCTTGAGCCAGCAGAAGCTGCGCGTAGCAGGCCCGGCCCGCACCGTCAGTGCGCTGGAAAGCCTGACCGTGACCGACTTTGACCTGGCCCGCGAGTTCGAGATGGACCGCGACTACCAGCGTTTGATCGAGCTGCCCGCCGGCGTAGTCTCGCTGGACGGCGTGACAAACGTAACGCTGAGCTTTGACACTACGGACATGGCCTCCACTACGCTGAACATCTCCAACATCCGGCTGGTCAACGTGCCCAGCAACTATGATATGGAGATCCTGTCCAGCCTGGTCAGCGGCGTGGAATTGTACGGCCCGAAGGATGAGATCGAGGAGCTGTCCGCCGACAGCGTAGTCGCGCAGATCGACTGCCAGAGCATCAGCCTGACGGTAGGCCAGCAGACCATCCCGGTCACCATCCAGATCCCGTCCTCCACCCGCATCTTCGCCACCGGCAGCTACACGGTACAGTGCGAGGTCACGGCGAAATAAAAAGTGCGCATCCCGCAAATGGCCCCCTCTGGGAGGGGGCTCCCGCGAAGCGGGTGGGGGAGAGAGCCTTGGTTTGAATGTCTCTCCCTCAGTCAGCTTCACTGACAGCACTCCTTCTCTGGCACTTCGTGCCACCTCCCCCGCGTCGGGGGAGTCTGTCTCACAGAGGGAGCCAAAGAGGTTATCTATGCTATTAGTCCGCAATATCCGCCTGCCGCTCAGCTGTCCTGACCCGGACGCAGAGGCGGCGGCCCAGGCTTTGCACATCCTGCGCGTGCCCGCCCACAAAGCGGCCCGCTGCGGGGTGGCAAAATTATCGGTAGATGCCCGGCACGGCAAGCCCGTGCTGGTCTATACCATGGCGATCACGCTCAAAGACGAGGGTGAGGAATCGGCATACGCCGGGGCCTCGCCCTGCGTCTGTTTCACACAGCCCGCCAGGTTTTCTTTCTCGGTAGGCGATACAGCGTTAAAAACGCGCCCGGTGGTCGTGGGCCTTGGCCCGGCGGGCCTCTTTGCCGCGCTGCTGCTGGCCCGCAGCGGCTTCCGTCCGCTGGTGCTGGAACGCGGCCCAGAACTGGACGAGCGCGTGAAAGCCGTCGAGCATTTTGAAAAGACCGGTGAACTGAACCTGAACGCCAACATCCAGTTTGGCGAGGGCGGCGCAGGTACTTTCTCCGACGGCAAGCTGACCACCCGCGTGGGCGACCCGCTTTGCGCCTTTGTGACCGATGCCTTTTTGCAGCACGGCGCCCCGGCGGACATTGCCTGGCGGCAAAAGCCCCATGTGGGTACTGACCTTTTGCGCGGCATCATCCGCAGCATCCGGCAGGAAATTATCGCGCTGGGCGGTGAGGTGCGGTTCAACACCGCCCTGACCGGTTTGAAGATCGAAAACGGTGCCCTGGCGGGCGTTGAGACCACGGCGGGCGATTTTGCCTGCGAGCAGCTGATCCTGGCGGTTGGCCACAGCGCCCGGGACACCTTTGCCATGCTGCACGGTTCAGGCCTGCCGCTGGAGTGCAAGCCTTTCTCTGTGGGCTTCCGGGCCGAACACCTGCAAACCGAAATTGACAAGAGCCTCTACCACGCCGCCGCCGGCCACCCGGTGCTGCCGGTGGGCGAGTACCAACTCAGCCAGCATGTCAGCGGCGGGCGGTGCGTGTACACCTTCTGCATGTGCCCCGGCGGTTCGGTTTGTGCCGCCGCCAGCGAGGAAAACGCTGTGGTCACCAACGGCATGAGCCTGCATGCCCGCAACGGCAAAAACGCCAACGCGGCGGTGGTGGTCAGCGTGGACGGCCGCGACTTTGATAATGACCCAACCAAGGCGGTGGCCTTTCAGCGCCAGTTGGAACAGGCCGCCTACCGTGCGGGCGGCGGGGGATACCTGGCCCCGGCCGAGACCGTAGGCAGCTTTTTGGCCGGACGCGGCCAGCTGGAGCTGGGCGCTGTGCAGCCTACCTACCCCCGCGGCGTAACGCCAGCCGACCTGGGCGCACTACTGCCCGATGAACTGAGCAGCGCCCTGCGGGAGGGGCTGACCGCCTTTGGCCGCAAGCTGGCCGCCTACCGTGCCCCGGATGCCGTATTGACGGGCCTGGAGACCCGCACCAGCAGTCCGGTGCGTCTGGTACGCAATAAGGAAACGCTGGTGTGCGAAGCCCTGCCCGGGCTGTACCCCTGCGGCGAGGGCGCCGGTTACGCCGGCGGCATCATGACCGCCGCCGTAGACGGTGTGCGTTGTGCCGCTGAGTTGATGAAACGATACAAACCGTGTGAGTAAGGACATAAAATGCCTGATAACAACAAAAACAACTACGATTATGACCTCGGCGATATGATCGACTCTGCCGTACAGTTTGGCACGCAGGTCGGCTCCTCGGTGCTGGGCAGCATTGCCGATGCACTGGAGCAGGCTGGAGACGCCATGAACCGTGCCAACGCCCAGCCGGACAGCTTCTCCGCCTGGAAACGCCGCCTGGAGCGCAAATGGAAAAACGGCGGCCAATCGGTGGGCGTGGTGCTTACGGCTGTGGGCTGGACCTTCACCGGCTGCTTCGGCATCGCAGCGCTGGTGCTGGGCATCCTGACCGCTGTCGGCGCGGGTACGCTGGGACTGACACCCGACGAATTTGTGGCGCTGCCGATTCTGACCGCTGTATTTTACCCGGTCACGCTGGGTTTTCTGTTCATGGCCATTGTGGGTATGAAAAAGCTCAGCTACTTTGGCCGCCTGCGCAAACTGCTGCGAGCCGCCAACGATTGGACCTGCGACCTGCCATCCCTGGCCCGCAAGGCCCAAATTAAGCAGGAAAAAGCCTACGACACGGTGGCCAAAGCTGTGGCCAACGGCGACCTGCCCAACGCCGCCATCAGCGACGACTACAGCACGCTGTATCTGGACGATTCCCTCTGCCCGGCCGGTACCCCGGCCCCGCAGGCCGCGCCCGTGCAAACCCTGACGGATGCCGAACAATTCAACCGCGACGGCGTGGATTTTTTGAACTATCTAAAAATCTGCCGTGGCAAGCTGGGTATCCAGACGGACGAAGAACTGACCCGGATGCAGAAGACCTGCGCGTCGATTTTGGGCTTCGTGCATAATCACCCCGAGCAGCTGCCCCGGGTGCGCCGCTTCCGCGAGTATTACCTGCCCACCACCCGCAAGCTGCTGGACACGGCGCAAGGGTTAGGGGAGAGCGACACCGCCAACGCCGCCGAGATCCGGCGGGACATCACCGCCATCCTGCATACGCTGAATGGGGCCTACACCAAACTGTACGACACCCTTTTGCAAGATGTGAGCATGGACGTTTCCACCGAGATCGACACCCTGGAAGCCATGCTGCGCCAGGATGGCCTGACCCATGATTTTGACGCGGACTTTAAGGTAAAGTAAAAGATAAAAGGAGAACCCGTTTATGAACTATCCCGCCTGGCAGATCAAAACCGCAGACCCCGCCGCCGAGCAGGCATTGGCCGGGGCCGGGTGCGGTGCGCTGCTGCGCCGGGTACTGGCCGCCCGCGGCTGTACCGACCCGGCCGAAGTGCAGGCCCTGCTGGGAGCCGGGGCCGAACTTTCGGACCCGTTCCTGCTGCGGGATATGGACAAAGCCGTGGCCCGCATCGAGCAGGCCGTGGAAAACGAGGAGACCATCGTTATTTATGGCGACTATGACGTGGACGGTATCTCTGCCACCGCCATTTTGTATGAATGTTTAAGCAGTATGGGCGCCCACGTGCGCTGCAAGCTGCCCACCCGCGGCACCGGCTACGGTCTGACCCGCCCGGCGCTGGAAAGCCTGGCCGAAAAGGGCTTTAAGCTGGTGGTGACCGTGGATAACGGCATTTCGGCCATCGAGGAAGCCGCCTGTGCCAAGGAGCTGGGGCTGGACCTTATCGTGACCGACCACCACTTGCCCGGCGAGACCCTGCCCGATGCCGTCGCCGTCGTTGACCCCAAGCGGGCGGATGACGAAAGCCCCTTTAAGGATCTGTGCGGCGCGGGTGTGGCCTTTAAGCTTTGTGCCGCGCTGGAAGGCTGCGAGCCTGCGGACTTGCTGGAAATGTACGGTGAGCTGGTGGCCCTGGGTACCGTGGCTGACGTGATGCCGCTGGTGGGGGAGAACCGCACCCTCGTGCGGGAGGGACTTGCCCTTTTGCAGGACACGATGCGCCCCGGCCTGCAGGCGTTGATGGAAAACGCCGGGGTCGCGGGCAAGCCCGTCACCGCGGACACCGTCAGCTACAGCCTGGCCCCGCGGCTGAACGCAGCGGGCCGCATGGATAATGCGGCGGTCGCGTTAAAGCTGCTGCTTTGCACCGATGAAGCCCAGGCCGCCGGCATTGCCGCCCGCCTGGCGGAGATCAACACCGAGCGCCAGCAGACGGAACAGGAAGTGTTCGCTGCCGCCCAAAAGACGCTGGAAGCCGACCCTGCCCGCCAGCGGGACCGCGTACTGGTGGTCTCCGGCGAGGACTGGCACCCCGGCGTTATCGGTATTGTGGCCGCGCGGCTGATGGAAAAGTACAACCGCCCCGCCATTGTCATCTCGCTGCAAAATGGAGAGGGACGCGGCAGCGGCCGTGCGCCCGACCCGTTCGACCTGCACGGTGCGCTGGCTGGCTGCGCCCAATACCTGACCCGCTTTGGCGGGCATGCGGCGGCCGCCGGTGTGGAAATTGAGGAAGAAAAGCTGCCCGCTTTCCGCCAGGCCATCAACGCCTGGGCGGCCGAGCACGCGCCGCGCCACGGTGCGCCGGAACTGAAACTGGACGCCGCGGTGCAGCTCTCGGAGCTGACGCTGCCCAACGTGCAGGAACTCTCCCGTCTGGCGCCCTTTGGCCGGGAAAACCCCATGCCGGTGCTGCTGGTCTGCGACGCTATGATCGATGGTATCTGGCCTATGGGCGCCGAGGGACGCCACACCCGGGTGCGGCTGCGCCAGGGCAACGATACCCTGTTTGCCTCGATCTTCGGCGTAGCACCGTCGGCTTTTGCCTACCCGGTGGGCACAGCGGTGGAAGCCGCGCTGGAAGTTTCGATCTTTACCGGGCGCAGCGGGCCGATGGTCTCGGCCCATCTGCGGGCCATCCGCCCCGCGGGGCTGGGCAATCTGCCCAGCGAGCAGGCCGCCTGGTTCGAGGCGTTCCGCACCGGCGGCACACTGGAACCCGCCCGCGCCGCCGCGCTGCTGCCCGACCGTGCCGACACCGTGATGCTGTACAAGCGCATCCGGGGCGGGCAGGTCGCCTCGGGCGATCTGCAGCCTGTGTTTGCCGCCCAAGGGCCGGAAAACACAGGCAAGACCCTGACCAGCCTGGCCGCCCTGCACGAACTGGGGCTGATCCAGGAGCAGAACGGCCATTGGCTGCCCGTGCCGGTAACCACCAAGCAGGACCTGGCCAGCGCGCCGATCCTGCAAAAGCTGGCAGCAGTTGTTAAGTGACATCCTGTAGGGGCGGATGCTTGTCATCCGCCCGCAGGTCGATGCAAGCATCGACTCCTACACTCTCTCGTGAAAGAGGAATAAATTGCAAAAGGGGAATCTCATATGGAAAACACCCAAACCAGTGATGTAAAAATGCCCATCACCTATGAGGACTTAAAGCAGTCGCTGGTGGACAGCGGCCGCCCCTATGATTTTGACATGATCGACCGTGCCTACGCATTGGCCGAGAAAGCCCACGGCGGTCAGCGCCGCCGCAGCGGCGAGCCGTATATCTGCCATCCGCTGTCGGTGGCGTCCATTCTGGTGGAACTGGGTATGGACAGCGAGAGCATCGCCGCCGCCCTGATGCACGATGTGGCCGAGGATACCCCCGTCACGGTGGCCGAAATCAAGCAGAAATTCGGCCCCGATGTGGCCCTGCTGGTGGACGGCGTCACCAAACTGACCCAGATCAAATTCTCCAATGTCGAGGACCGCCAGGCCGAGAACCTGCGCAAGATGCTGCTGGCCATGAGCCAGGATGTCCGCGTGATGATCATTAAACTGTGCGACCGGCTGCACAATATGCGCACCGGCGACGCCTGGCCGGAGCAGAAGCGCCGCGATAAGGCTCTGGAAACGATGGAGGTCTACGCCCCTATTGCCCACCGCCTGGGCATCAGCAATATCAAGGAGGAGTTGGAGGACCGCAGCCTGCACTACCTGGACCCCGTGGGCTACGAAACCATCCGCGACCTGCTGAACAAGCACGGCGATGAGTTTCTGCACACGGTCTGCCACACCATTGCCAAGCATCTGGCGGAAAACGGCATCCAGAAAGCCACCATCCGCCACCGCGTCAAGAGCATCTACGGCATCTACCGCAAGATGTACATGCAGAATAAGGATTTCGAGGAGATCTACGATATTTACGCCGTGCGCATCATCCTCGAGAATGTGTCCGAGTGTTATAACGCGCTGGGCCTCATCCACGACATGTACCACCCGCTGCCTAACCGCTTTAAAGATTACATCTCGACGCCAAAACCAAACGGCTACCAGAGCCTGCATACCACCGTCATCGGCCGCGAGGCCATCCCCTTTGAGGTGCAGATCCGCACCTGGGATATGGATCGCATGGCTGAGTACGGCATCGCCGCCCACTGGAAGTACAAGGCAGGAATCACCAACGGCAGCAGTGATAAGCTGGACGAGCGCCTGGCCTGGGTGCGCCAACTGTTAGAAAGCCAACGCTCCAGCGCCGATGCCACCGACCTGCTCAGCGACATTAAGAGCGACCTGCTGCCGGAGGAAGTGTTTGCTTTCACCCCGCGGGGCGACGTCATCAACCTGCCCGCCGGTGCCACCGCGATCGACTTTGCCTACGCCATCCATTCCGCTGTTGGCAACCGCATGATCGGCGCCAAGGTCAACAACCGCATCGTGCCCATCGATCATAAGGTGCAGACCGGCGAGATCATCGAAATCATCACCGGCCCTGAAAACCGCGGCCCCAGCCGCGACTGGCTGAACATTGTAAAGACCAGCGAAGCCAAGAACAAGATCCGCAACTGGTTCAAGAAAGAACGCAGGGAAGAGAATATCCAGGAGGGACGCGAGGCACTGGAACGCGAGCTGCGCCGCAACCTCATGTCGATGACCGATGAGCAGCACGAGACCTTTATGGAGGCGCTGGCCCGCCGCAACCACTGCAACTCGGTGGATGAGATGTATGCGGCCATCGGCTACGGCGGTTTGCAGATCAGCCGTATGCTGCCCAAACTGAAAGAGGAGTACACCAAGCTCAAGGCCACCGAGGTCAAGCCTGTGACCGTGGACATCAAGCGGATGCACTCCACCGACGGCGTCGTCGTCGAGGGCATCGACAACTGCCCCATCAAGTTTGCCAAGTGCTGCTCTCCGCTGCCCGGCGATGAGATCATCGGTTTCGTCACCCGCGGCTTCGGCGTGTCCATCCACAAAAAGGATTGCGCCAACGTGCGGGAGAGCATGCGCCAGGGCGAGAACGCCGACCGCTGGGTGAACGCCTACTGGGCCGACGATGCCAAGGAAAACTACAAAGCTACGCTGGATCTGCTGTGCATGGACCGCGCGAACCTGTTGTCTGACGTGGCGCTGGCGCTGGGTGATATGCGGGTGCCCATCTACTCGCTGACCGCCCGCTCGGCCGAGCAGGGCCGCGCCCGCATGAGCGTGACCGTGGGCATCACCAACACCGAACACCTGAACAGCGTGGTCGCCCGCCTGAAAAAGGTCAAGGATGTTGTCAGCGTGAACCGCAACTGATATAAGGAGTTATTATTTATGCGAGCAGTCATTCAGCGCGTGACCCGTGCCAGCGTGGCCGTCAACGGCGGAGAGCCCCGGCCCATCGGCCCCGGGCTTGTCATCCTGCTGGGCGTGCGCGATACCGACGACATCGCCATCGTGCCCAAACTGGCCGAGAAATGCGCGCATCTGCGCATTTTTGAGGACGAGGATGGCAAGCTGAACCGCAGCGCAGTGGAGCTGGGCTACTCGGCTTTGGTCGTGTCCAACTTTACGCTTTACGGCGATACCTCCCGCGGCAAACGTCCCAGTTTTAGCCATGCCGCCAAGGGTGATCTGGCTGTGCCGTGCTACGAGAAATTCCTCGACGAAATGTCCCATCAGGGCCTCAAAGACGTGCAGCACGGGGAGTTTGGCGCGGACATGAAGATCGATCTTGTCAACGATGGCCCCGTGACCATCGTCATTGATACCGACGAGTGGAAGAAATAAGGAGCTGTTTATGAAAATTCAGCACATCCACGGCTTGCCGCCGCTGTATACCAATACCTTTCTCATCACCACAGACGCAGGGCATGGCATCCTCATCGATGCTGCCGCCGCGCCGGAGACCTACCTGGATGCCTTGAAAGCCGAGAACGCCACCCTGACCCATATCCTGCTGACCCATGGCCACTACGACCATGTGGGGGCCGTGGCAGCGTTGAAACAGGCCACCGGCTGCACCGTCTATATGGACCCGGTGGACGCCGCCGGCACCCAGCTGCTGCCGTTGAAATCCGGGCAGGTGGACAAGAACTGGCCCGCCAATAACGAGTTGAACATTGACGGTTTAACATTTAAAATCTATCACACCCCCGGCCATACCCAGGGCAGTGTGGTGCTGAACTGTGGTAACCTGCTTTTCAGTGGTGATACGCTGTTTGCCGGCTCCTGCGGGCGTACCGATATGCCCGGCGGCAGCATGCGCCAGATGCAGGAAAGCCTGTCCCTGCTGGCCAACCTGCCTTTGGGCGACGACACCCAGGTCCTGCCGGGGCACGAGAGCTTCTCCACCCTCGGGCAGGAGCGCCGCACCAACCCCTACATGGACGGCGGCTGGGCCTACTAAGCCATCCTAAGCAAAAGAGAACTGACTGAACAGGAGGTGGACCTATGCAGATCATTTTACGCGGCCCCGCCGCCGGTTACGAAGCCGAGCATACGGCCCGTATCTTTTTCCCCGGCGCCGAAAAGGCAGAAAACTTGCCGGAAACCGAGGATTTCGTCCTGGCGGAAAGCCACGAAATGACCGACCTGATCCTTGTACGCAAGGACGGCCGCCTCTATTGGCGCACCGATCTGCGCAGCCCCGAAGCTGACCCCGAATATGCCCTGTGCAAGCTGGAATTCGGCCTGCTGAAAGACCTTACCGGCATCGACCCGCCCTGGGGCATGATGACCGGCGTGCGCCCGGTGCGCATCATCCACGACCTGCGCGCGGCGGGGGAGAGCGAGGAGGCTATCGCTGAAAAGTTCCTCGACCACTTCGCCTGCACGCCGGAAAAATTCAAGCTGGCGCTGGGCATTGCGGACTTGCAGCGCCCTGTGCTGGACGCCGCCGACCCCATGGATTGCAGCATCTATGCGGGCATCCCGTTCTGCCCCACCCGGTGCAGCTATTGCAGCTTTGTTTCCCGCACGGTGGGGGACAAAGCCACCCGCGCGCTGGTGCAGCCCTACGTGGACAAGCTGTGCCGGGAGTTGACCGCTATCCGCGAGACCGCCGACCGCTGCGGCCTGCGCATCCGCACTTTCTATATCGGCGGCGGCACGCCTACGGCGCTTTCAGCGGCCCAGCTGGAACAGCTGATGAGCCATATTGCCCGCACCTTTGATCTGGCTGCTCTTGATGAATACACGGTGGAGGCAGGCCGTCCCGATTGCACTGATGCCGAAAAACTGCGTATCATCAAGCAGTATGGCGCAACCCGCATCTCCATCAACCCGCAGACTTTCTCCGATGAAGTGCTGCGCAATATCGGCCGCCGCCACACCGCGCAGGACATCATCGACTGCTTCGCCGCCGCCCGCGCCGCTGGCCACACCAACATCAACATGGACCTCATCGCGGGCCTGCCCGGCGATACGGTGGAGGGTTTCACCGCCAGCCTGCGCCAGGCCATCGCCCTGGACCCGGAGAACATCACCGTGCATACCCTGACGCTCAAGCGCGCCAGCAACCTGGTGGTGGAACACCGCGCCGCCGCATACGATGATGTATCCGCCATGCTGGAAAGCTGCCGCGAACTGGCCGACGCCGGCTACCGCCCATACTACATGTATCGCCAGAAAGGTACGCTGCAAAACCTGGAGAATATCGGCTGGGCCAAGCCCGGCTGCGAGTGCCTGTACAACATTTATATCATGGAAGAAATCCACACGATCCTGTCCGCCGGTGCGGGCGGCTCCACCAAGCTGGTCATCCCCGGCCAGCGCCGCGGCAAGATCGAGCGCATCTTCAACTTCAAGTATCCTACCGAATATATTGACCGCTTTGAGGAGATTCTCGCCCGTAAGCAGGGCGTGGAGGACTTTTATGCGCGCTACACAACAACGTAAACGTTTCGTCAGCCGGGAGCTGATCGCCCTGGCCGCCAACCAGCCCCAGGCCTTTGCCGATTACAGCGAGGGTCAGTACCGTGCCCAGATCGAGTCCATCGCTGACGATGTGCTGTCCAGCGGGCGGCATATCGTGATGCTGACCGGCCCGTCTGCTGCCGGTAAGACCACCTCGGCCCACAAGATCGCCGATGCCATCGCCGCCCGCGGCTGCCGCAGCGCGGTGGTCAGCCTGGACGATTTCTATGCCGGCGCGGGCCGCTACCCCAAGCACCCAGACGGTACCGACGACTACGAGAGCCTGGGCTCGCTGGACCTGCCGGTGCTGCAGGAGTGCCTTGCCAAGCTGTACACCGAGGGCGTCTGCAAGGCACCCATCTTTGACTTTAAAATTCAGCAGCCCAACGGCACCCGGACCATCGATTGCCGGGACGGCGTGGTCATCATCGAGGGACTGCACGCCCTGAACCCTGCCCTGACCGAGCGCCTGCCCGCCGACGCCGCCCTGTGCCTGTACGCGGGTCTGCGGGAGGAGTATGCCGCCCCCGACAACACTCGCTGCCTGGCCACCCGGGACATCCGCCTGGCCCGCCGCCTGGTGCGGGACTGCCTGTTCCGCGGCCACGGCGCCGCCTTTACGCTGGGCTTGTGGGGCAAAGTCTGCGCGGGCGAGGACCAGTACATCAAGCCCTTTAAGCCCCGCGCTGACCTGCTGCTGGATACCACCCACACCTATGAGGTCTGCCTGTGGCACGCCTTGCTGGACACCATGCCCCCGGACGAGGACCTGACCGCCACCCAGCGCCGCCAGCTTGATACGCTGCGGGCACGGTTTGCGGCTTTCCCGCCGCTGGATACCGCCCTGGTCCCGGCGGACAGCATGCTGCGGGAGTTTATTGGCGCATAATTCACGGAAAATATACATTTGCGCGTTGCAAACCGCGTAGGAATCGGCTATAATAAGGCTACAAAGCGCGATGGAGCAGAAACGCGCAGGGTTATAGAAAGAGGTGTTTTCTATGTTTGAACTCGATATTGATATGCTGAAAGAGCAGGGCATCCAGCTCTTTGACACTGCCAAAAAGACCGCCCAGGACATTGCTGATAAGGGCAAAAACCAGCTCGAGCTGCTGAACCAGCAGGCACGCCTGTCCAAGGCACAGCGCCAGTTGGGTGCCCTGGTCTACAGCCTGCATAAGGCTGGCGAGGAAAACCAGCCCCTGGTTGATAAATACATCGACGCCGTGGCTGAGGTGGAAAAGTCCATCGAGGAGCTGAAAGCCAACATGACTCCCGAGGAGTGCGCCGCCTGCGAGTCTGAGGAAGAAGAGCAGATCATCGAGGATGAGCCTGCCACCGGGGAAGAAGCTGCCTCCGCTGAAGAAGCTGCCGAGGAAGAAATCGAGGAAGAGCCCATTAAGCTGCGCGGCGAGACCAAGATCTGCCCCGTCTGCAAGGCCGAGGTGGACGGCGACGCCCTCTTCTGCAACCATTGCGGCGCCCAGCTGTAAAGTTTACAGCTTCCGCAAAATAACGGAATAACGCAACGATTTTGATGCCTGCGGGCGGCGCTGTCAACACGGCTCCGCCCGCAAGGCTTGACAAATCCTGATTTGGGAGTAAAATGTTACAAGCTGCGCGGCAGCATAACAAACCATGCCTATGAACGCCTACCCGCAAAAAGAGCATTATACCGCCGACGACCTGCTGGCCATCCTGGCGATCCTGCGCGACCCGGAAAACGGCTGCCCCTGGGATAAGGTGCAGACCCACACATCCATCCGCATGAATTTCCTGGAGGAAGCCTACGAGGCCGTGGACGCCATCGACCTGGACGACCCCGAACTGTTGTGCGAGGAACTGGGCGATGTGCTGATGCAGGTGGGTTTCCATACCCAGATCGAGCAGGAGGCAGGCCGCTTTACCTGGCAGCAGGTCTGTGACGGCGTCTGCCGTAAGCTGATTGACCGCCACCCGCATATTTTTGGCGGTGACACCAGTATAAAAGACTGGGATGCGCTCAAGAATAAGGAAAAGGGCCGTGTGACCCTGCAGGACGACCTGGACAGCGTGCCTAAAGCCCTGCCCGCCCTGATGCGCGCCGCCAAGCTGCAAAAGAGGGCCGCCCGCGGCGGGGTGACCGTCACCACCGACCCGGCAGAACTGGAGACCCTGGCCCGCCGGGTAGAAGCAGGGGACAATGCCGAAGCCGCACTGGGTGAGCTGCTGTTTAAAACCGCCGCCCTGGCCCGTCTGGCTGGCCTGGACCCCGAGCAGGCGCTGCAAAAGGCCAACGCCGCCTTTACCGCAGCCACGCACCAACTGTAAGACAAGAAGCATAGCAGGACCGGGCACGCCCCGCGTTCGCAGCTGCTTTTTGCTGATAAATTTTTGGAGGTACAAACCATGACGAAAGTTGAACTGATCGCCGCTGTTGCGGAAAAAGCAAATCTGACCAAGAAGGATGCCGAGGCTGCTGTCAACGGCGCTCTCGATGTCATCACCGAGTCCCTGAAGGGCGGCGACAAGGTCACCCTGGTTGGCTTTGGCACTTTCGAGGTCCGCGAGCGCCCCGAGCGCAAGGGCCGCAACCCCCAGACCGGTGCCGAGATCACCATCGAGGCTTCCAAGCTGCCCGCATTCAAGGCTGGCAAGGCCCTGAAGGACGCTGTTCAGTAAGCTATCCCAAAGTTCTGCACCCCGTCGCTTCGGCACGGGGTGCATTTTTAGTCAATAAGAAGGAGAAGAACCCCATGCGTTTGGACAAATACTTAAAGGTCAGCCGCCTGATCAAGCGGCGTACCCTGGCCAACGAGGTCGCCGATGCCGGCCGCGTGATGGTCAACGATAAGCCTGCCAAGGCCAGCTATGCCGTCAAAGTCGGTGATGTCATCGAGATCACCTTCGGCAACCGCCCTGTCAAAGTGCGGGTGCTGGCCGTCGAGGAGCCGAAAGGCAAGGATGTCGCCCGCGAATTGTTTGAGGTCATCGAGTAATATTTCCACCCCGACCCGCATATCTTATAGGGAATTCGCACTTTAGAAAATTGCCACGCGGGAGGGAAACATGCCCATGCAGGAGACCAGGCAGGAAAGCAAGACCGTACCGCTGCACCAGCCAGCCGCCCCGGCAGGCCCGGCGCAAACTGCAAATACACCCCGCAGCCACAGCCTGGCGCTGAAAGACCGCAGCCGTTTAGCGCTTACCGGCGTTACCCGCATCATCAGCTGTGATGAAAACGCTGCCGTGCTGGAAACGCCGCTGGGCAACCTGACGGTGGGCGGGCAAGGCCTGCAGGTCAGCGAACTTTCGGTGGCCAGCGGCCAGGTACAGCTTTCCGGCAAGATCGAGTATCTGCAGTATGCCGAGAACCGCCAATCCGGCGGCAGCCTACTGGCTAGGCTTTTCCGCTGATGGCCGCCGCGCCCGCCGCTGCGGCTGTCTGGGCGGATGTGCTGTGGTGCTTAGGGCTGGGCTGTCTGCTCTGGGCTGTGCGGGATGGTGCGGAGCTGCTGGTGGGCCGCGGCCCGGTGCGCTGCTTTGTGCTGGACTTGCTGGCCTTTACAGCGGCTGCAGTGCTGCTGGTGGGCTTCTCGGCGGGCGTCAGCGCGGCCGGGCTGGCCCGCTGGTACATGGCGGCGGGGCTGGCTGCCGGGGCACTGGCCTGGCAGAAAGCCATCGTGCCGCCGCTGCATGTCTTGACCGAATGGATCGTCCGATTGCTGCTGGCCCCGGCTCGCTGGGGGCGGCGGTACATTGCCGTACCGCTGCGCAAAGCCGCCTGCGCCCGCCTGGCAGCACTGAAAAAGCGCTGCTGTCCCCGCCGACCGCGGAAAAAAGCGGGAAAATCAAAAAAATCTGGAAAAAACCAGTTGCAAAAGAAGTCGAAGATATTATATAATTAGCTATACGTAAGCTGTAATGTGGATTTGTACGGAAAGGAGGCGGTCTTTAAGATGAAAAAGCGAAAAGGACTGCTTCCCGGCTGGCTGGTGCCCCTTGCTTTTGTGGCGCTTTGCGGCTACCTGTTTTTCCTGCTGATCCAGTACCAGGTGTCTATTGCCTCCAAACAGCAGGAGCTGCAAAGCCTGCAGGACCAGCTTACAGCCCAGGAAACCACCAATGCCGAGTTGTCCAGCACGCTGGACCAGGGCGACAGCGCCATTATTGAACGCTACGCCCGCGAGCAGGGCTATGTGCGCCCGAACGAGCGCGTGTTTGTGGACATCAGCGGCAAATAATTTTGTTTTAGCGGGGGCGCTTTGCGGCAACCCCTCTGAATATTCAGTCTAAAGAAAAAAGGGGTATCATAGTTTGGCATTACAAGTTGGGGATATTGTCGAGGGGAAGGTCACCGGTATCAAGCCTTTCGGCGCATTTGTTTCTCTGCCAGAGGGCAAGACGGGTCTTGTTCATATTTCTGAGGTTTCGTATGAGTTCGTGCAGGATCTTTCTGCCGTGCTGAGCGATGGGCAGACTGTGCAGGTCAAGGTACTTTCCATTGCACCGGACGGCAAGATCGCGCTTTCCATCAAGCGCACGCAGCCCGCACCGGAGCGCGGCCATCGCCCCCAGGGCGGCGGCAATGGCGGCCCGCGCCCGAACCAGCCGCGCCAGAAGCGCGAGGAGAAGCCCCGCGTCTGGCAGCCCAAGCCCCAGGCACCCCAGGGCGAGATGAGCTTTGAGGATATGATGGCCCGCTACAAATCCCGCAGCGAGGAAAAGATTGCCGACCTCAAGCGCGTGACCGAAAACCATCGCGGGGGCTATTCCCGCCGCCGCGGCTGATTTTGGCCCACAATTAGTTTGAATAAAATGGGCTCTGCTCCGGCAGCAACAGCGCCGGGGTCAGGGCCTTTTTGTGAATTTTACCTGTCT
>ERZ1035027.131-NODE-131-length-46764-cov-10.900790_pt1 | contig 46764 bp, 53 predicted proteins | sample MGYA00520604_ERZ1035027 | MGnify/ENA primary metagenome ERZ1035027 (study PRJEB33766, sample SAMN09781743) | gut metagenome | biome: gut microbiome | host: Homo sapiens | place: Madagascar | study: EMG produced TPA metagenomics assembly of the PRJNA485056 data...
CAAGTCTATTTGACATTAATGATGTCTATATCCTGTTTTATTAAATGTGTCTTTTTGCAATAAATGATTTTCCCATTCCAGTTGGAGCCATGATGAACGCATTACGGTTTGCCAGACCTTTACGATTACATAAAATCATATTTCCTGTAGTCTTGTTGATACCATAGAAAATCGGCTGATCTTCATGCAATAATTCCTGAGATGTAAACGGCATGATATATGCACAATTATTAGTCAACAAAGGGCGTGACAGTCCCTCTTTTGGCAAGCCCAAAGGCAAAGCACAATTAAAACCAATTTCCTGCTCATAATCCATTTTAATAAAATCACAAGTCAATCTTTTTCCTGTACGTTCCACAAGGTTGATGACATTGTTCATTTCATCCATTGACTTAGCATTAACCAATACTAAAAATTGACAATTAAAGACCCTTTGATCATTGTCTTCAACAAGTTTACGCCAAGTATTAACAGCTTCACTTTGAGAACGTAGATTAGGTGGAAGGGTTCCTGAAAAGTTAGCACGAGCTAGATTCTTTTCGTTTTCTGCCTGAATCTGCATATCTACCTTTTCGTATGTTCTGTTGATTAAGGCAATTGAGTCCTCTTTAGACTGCAACTGCATATGAAATGTCATTACTATATTACTTTCAATCTTTGACAGTTCATAAATCAAATCATCCTTTAACCAAGTAGGATAATTTTGAATAACCATTGCACAGCAATATCTTTCACCCATCGTAAAGTAATCTTTTTTAAAGTCAAATGAATAGGGTGTAATATAATCTTTCGTTGAATTTCCAATATTTAGATCACTGTATTTAAAATCAAAATGACGAGATGGAAATGTAATAGAAGCTAAAGTTTCGAGTCTTTCCTGTCCAGACATCACTTCAGCTTCACACCCAAGATTGGAGAGTTGATCGCAGAAGTTTTCAGCAAGAAGATCTAATGTTTTTTTAGCCTCTTGATAGTTTCTTTCTTTGCAAGTGAAAGTAAAAATTTTGTCTGAAACAATAGAATTGTTCCCTAATTCCATGTTATCACGAACACGTTGGTTCAGTTCTGCACGGATTATGTCTAATCCATCTGCCCTATGTGGCATAATAATGTTTTTTTCAAATTCTTCTCTGTTCAATAAGCGATTATTGATAACTAGAGAAACATCTATATCATTTCCCAAAGACTGAAGAAAATCAGAATACATGCCAATAATCTGTTCCTTCATTTCGTTTGGGGCAATTTGATAGTTTATATCTGTAAATTTCACTGCACGAGAATAAAGATCATCATCCATACAGCAAATTCCATTCTCTAACATTTCTTTATAGCGAATTACATTCTGTGCGATACGAGCACGCTTGATTCTCTTTTTTGCATCTCTTTTACTTTCTGTATTCTCGGCAGAATTGTTTGTTGATTTGTTTGTCTTTTCTTGATTTCTTAGAAACATCTTTAAATCCTTTCTTTGTAAAATAATAGAGTTCATTTGAAAAAATCACTCTTTGTTTAACTGTACAAAAGCGATGTATGGCTGCCAACTTTTCCTGATAAGGTCTAGAGTTCTGCCATTTTGCCCATCCCATCGCAAATATTCCAAAACATAAAGCAATAGTTACATAAATACAAAGATCCTGTGGAAGATGTATAAGCATATATGAGATTAAATAAAAAGATAATCCCACTACCATTGCAATAAAAGACCAGAATAATTGTCTAACTGAAAGCCCTAAAAGAATTTTCTCTTCATAGGTTGTTATATCTTTAGGTACATAGGAAGATTCCATGATACCCTCCTTTCATTTATAAGAATAAGAAGATGGCAGTACTGCCACCTTCTTTTGTTAAGGCACACATCTTAACTTTCAAGAACATCTAGCGTTCTAAATCTGGATCAGATTTTTCTTTCTTATGTTCTACATTTTTGTTGATTTCTTTTGATAATTCTTTTTGGGTAGTCTTTTTCACATCTTTTTCGACTGTTACTACTTTTTTCTTTTCACGTATAAGCTTCGTATCAAAGATTTCCGCCATTTGTTTTCTGTTTAACTTAACAGGAACCGGCTTATCAAACTGATTCTTACCGTCAGGCGTGAAGATTGGATGTCCATCCGCATCTCTTAGACGCTGACTTTCAAAATAGACTGTCCATGTAGATGTTTCACAATCCATATACATTACCTTTTTCTGGGCAATTTTTGTATCATGAACGGCATCTCTTGGAACCTGAATATAGGCTTTTCTAGAGTTAATATCAATTCCATTCACATCTTTTTCAAACTGGAATTCTCTGTGATTTGCAGAGGGCAGTAAAATACGATACATCAATAAAGGCTTACCATCTTTACCAGTTGCTCTGCTGTGTTCATAATCACGATACTCATTTGTTTTTGGATCTTTATACTTAGCTTTTAACATTTGTCTTGAAAAATATACATGTGGTGCTGCCATAACCTACCTCCCGATTTTTGTTCTAACTGCAATGAAGTTTCTCCGATGTGTGTGCAAGAAACTATATTAACGTGTATGACAAACCGTTAATACCAAAATTAATTAACCTGAAGCAATGATTTACTCCATCCTCCAGTCTGGAAGACTGCAATAAGCAATAAAATCGAGTATCCCATCATTGTGAACATTGCTCCAGTTGGATTACTCGAAACATTTTTCAACGCATCTCCAACCGATGCATTGACAATCTGTACATAAAAAATACAAACAATGCAGATAAAGACTCCTTGTAATGCCAGAGCCAATAATCTTTTAATAAATGCAATACCAATATGTTTAAATTCATTGTTACAGAATGTACAGAACGGTAATGGTGCAACAGCCGTAAAAACATATATCTCAATAAAACGTATCTGGCACACCAGCTTGACAATAACAATGGAAGCATTGTTTATAACACCTACAAGTTGAGCAACAATATATCCACCAAGGATAGTTCCTGCTTCTTTCTCCTTATAATAAGTGACCAGCTCCTGCGATATATCTTTTGTATTAAATTTAAGCAATTTAAAATACGAAGTATGTTGCATTCCTTGTATGACTTCACTTGAAATCTGGAAACACATTCCAATGATTACACTCATGTTTTTTGCAATTGTAATTGCAACAGCTACTTTCAAAAATGCCATCAAGATCCAATAGATACCATCCAAACCTTTTGTATCCGTTCGGTTGAATATAGCAGCCAGTTCAAAGAAAAGAAACAAAGATATAACTACTGAAGCAACCCCTGTTCCAATTGAACTGGATAATCCTTCAGATGCCTTCCATAATGCCAAAGATGGAAACCCATCAATTTTGTCAGATGGTGCAGATTGTGCTAATGTCATAACATCATTCAGACTCACAAAATAATTTGCAAAAATATCACCAATCGTAGCTGCAAGACCTTTAAAAAAACTATCAAGCACTCTAATCATCCTCCTTTCGAGATAGCATCCATTGCATATCAGTTATGTATTTATTTAAAATGACCTTTTGACGGTCGATTGAATTTTCAATAATTGTGTTGTTTTCTTTAAAAGAAGCTTCCTGTCCTTTTAAAGATGCATCATCTACAAGTTTGTTTATAGAATACAGAGACAACTGTATTTCTTCTAAAACATCCAATAGATCTTTAGAAGCAATATATAGTTTTTCATTTAGAAAGAGTGTATTCAACAAACTAGCGTTTAACGGCTCATAATGTTTATCTATCATAAGATTCAACTTTTCATTTTTAGCGTTTTCTATACATAAATCTAATTCATGTAACTTACTTTGATATTCCGTCATTTTATCCTCCAAAGAAGCAAAGATGGCAGTACTGCCATCTGTTATGTTCTAGCCAAAATTTACATTAATTGTAGTCAACCATGCAGCGGCTGCAATAATCAAAGCTCCACCAACAGCACGTAAAACACCTTGCTTGATGTCTTGCCCATTATGGTCGTTCAATCCACCTGCCATGACAACAATACCCCAAACAGTCCAAACACCTCCAAAAGCAATTAAACCTTTTGAAATAATTTCAAAACCTTTTTCTAAATAATTCATTTTTTTACCTCATCTTTCTAAATATATAAAAAGATGGCAGTACTGCCATCTAATTACCAAAGTATTCAATATTAAAAATTACTTATATCCGATTTTGGTAGAAACCCATCTACATCGTATCTTTCTTCATCCTGTATAGTTTCTTCAACAAATTCCAAATCATTCTGAGTCTGATATACAGCATCATTGCTTATCAGTAAATCAGTCTTTCCTGAGTATTCACCACGTCTGTATCCATCCATTTTACTTTCCGACTCTGTTTGATTTTCCTCAATATATTTATTTCGTGTTTCTTCACGTAATTTCTCTAATTGACGTACTTTTTCTAGGAAAACATCAATATCAAAGAAGTTCTGTTTAGCAATTTCTTTATCATGTGCATCACATGTTTCATCCACTCTTGGATGGTCCTTAACATCATATTTCCAGTCTTCATAGATATGCTGACCTTGAATATGAATCAAGCATTTACGATTATCCAGCATTGCAATATCACCAATAGAGTACACATCACTGGCAATCAACTGTTCACCAACTGTGTAGGACGAACTGGTTCCTTTGCTAGTGGAATGTGTAACGTGAGTCACTGTTTCTTTTCCTGCCAGTTCAGAAATAACCTTTTGCGTTGTTGGACCTTTAGATCCTAAGAATAAAGTTATAGAGCAGTTTTCAAAAATTGCCTCCCAGTCATCGCCATACAACGACTTGGATTTAATCTGTGAAATACCTTGTACAATAACAGCCGTACTGATTTCACGTGAACGCATTGTACTGATTTTACGGTTAAAATCAGGCTGCTTACCACAGTTGGCAAACTCATCATTAATGATTCTTACGTGAATTGGCAATTTATGGTCCGCACGAGCGTCCGCAATATAATAAAGCTGTGTATACAACTGCTGAAGGATGATAGATGCCATGAAATTAAAAACATCATCTGAATCATTAATAACAATAAACAAAATAGATTTTCTTAATCTATTCTTTGGCAAATCCTCATACGAAGGTTTATCTGTTCTTCCCTTTGTAAATCTTTCGTAAACATCTCGATCAATATCAAGTGATAAATTTTTACAATCATTCTCATCAGCTGAAGTTATCATTGGCTGACCTAATCTTTCCAGATGTAGTTCATCCTTTTGAAGAATTCTTTTTAATTCAGGGGAAGCAAAGATAGACAATCGAACACCAATTGAAATCAAAATAGATTTTGCTGTCTTACCAGCTCCAAGCTTATAAATCTGATAATTCAAAATAGCCAGATCTCTATACGTGTAGGTAATAGCACCATGCGTTTCAGCCGTATGTTCCCTCTGCAATTGTTTAAACAGCCTATCCACATCCGATTCATATGTATCATTTCCATCTTCTTTAGCATCAGAATGCTGAAGAAGCATAAGAACCGTATTGAAACTAAATAGATTCTCATCCCCTCTGCATTCAGACATAATCAAATAAATCATGGACATCAACCAAGTCATTTCGGCTTTAACAAAGAATTCATCCCCTCCAGATTTATTTTTATCTGACGTATTAGATATTAGATTCTGTACGAAGCTTTGGACATCTTCAGGCTTTCTAAAATATTCAAATGGGTTGTATCCCATAGATTTATCCATCTTTACAAGATTCAGGTAGCCTACATTATAACCATTCTTTTCATAAGCTTTACCACACTCTTCTGCAACAGAACCTTTAGGATCAATTACAACGTAATTGCAATACATCTGAAGAATATTTGGCTTTACAAAATAACGTGTTTTACCAGTTCCAGAACCACCGACAACAAAGATGTTGTCGTTGATTCCAGTATGCCAAGTATCCATATCTACTTTTACGTTCTTGCTTAGAATTATATTTGCATCCTCATCACGTTTTGCTTCAACTTTGTTCTCCAAGGCATCATTTTTCGATGCTTCTTCAAAAACATCACCTTTTCTTGAAGAGCCATACTCTCGCCCTTCCTTAGTATTCTTCTTGGAAGCATCATGGTAAATAACACCAATTATAATCATTCCATATAATGCAAAGCCTAAAAGGGATCCCTCTACAGTAGGTTTACAATATGGCCATATTTTATAACTGGAATTGATAGCTTTAAAAACATTATCGACAGTGTCACCACCCTGAGCTTGAAAGATGGTGAATGCATTGTATCCAGTCCACGAGCAAAGGATAACAACAACAAAAACAAAACCACCAGTAAAAACTTGTATCCAGAATTTATTCTTTTTAATGGTAACTTTCAGGCTCTGTCTGCTTTTCTTTTTTGGCATTTCAGATGAGTTCGTATCTTTATCACTCATTCTGCTTGCTCTCCTTTAAATTCATTGCATTAATGAATTCTTTGGCATCCTTCTCAATCTGATCAAAAGATTCTCCTGAAGCAGTTGATCGTTCTAAAAGATAATTTGAATATTCATTAATTATTTCTAACATGTCACATTTCATAGAATTAATAACATTGTTCTGTCTTAAAATGGCTTGACCTGCTTCTTCGATTACTTCTTCTGGCGTATATCTGCCATTCTTTTTATCCATAAAGCGAAACAGCGCTTCATTACATCGCTGAATTTCTAAATTATATTTATTGTCAATGGCTTTAAGTTGTTCTATAGACTTCATACTGTTCTATCCTCTCTGACTCTTGTCGGTTTTCTATTTTCTCTAGATGTTGTTTTCTGTTTAGAGATATTCATTTTCTTCAATCTCTTTTTTGCATATTTTAATGATTTATCATCCTGTGCAAAATGATTGATGTAATGATTCAATTGGTCTGTATTTAAACTGTTGATAAACTCCATGTCTGGAACATCTTTATTTTCTTCTACAGGAATGTCATCCTTTACGTGAGCCATAGCTAGGACTCTATCTACCATCACATCAATTTCATCCATTGAACGACAATCCAATAAATCTTTCACTACAGAAACACTTTCACTACGGTTGTTATCCTCAATCCGATCTAAAATTGACTGCAAAGAATAATCCAATCCATCAAACCCCTTTAGATTAGATGTACTCTTCCAACTATCCATATTGATAACTTTAAACTGCATGTTTTTCGTATTGTTCATGAAATCATCAACAGATGTATTAGCGTTGAACATACTGTCACGTATACTGAAACCTATCAGCTCCAGACATTCCTTTAGATCTTCGTATGACTTTACCTTTGGAACTAAAAAATCCAGACATCTCTTCATTGAAATATCTGGAGGAATTGTTTCCAATATTGGCTTTTCAGAAATCATTTCATCAGTTTGCTGTTCAAGATGAATATTTGCTTTTTTAAATACTCTGTCTTGCAGTTCACCAAGATTTTCAGCATCTGTATTTAAAATAGTATATACAATTTCTGCATTATCTGCTCTTTCATTATCTTTGATAAAAGACTCGATACTTTCTAAAGTATAAGGATTTCCATTCATATCATCAATTGATGAAAAATTAATTTCCAAATCCGAATCAGGAAGTGAAATTGTAAATACATCTTGTTTTGTTTTATCTTCCCAAAAGTTTCTAAACTCTTCAACAGTCTGCATTCCTTTATTACTATTATCTTTATAGAAAGGCCTGAATAATTGTTCTGAATTGCGTACCTTAAACTTTTCATTTACAGGAAGTTCAATAGTGGCAGTACTGCCATCTTCTTTTGCTTTTTCATTCCATGAAATATACTTGTTAGGAATCTCTATAAATTGATCTCCATTTGTATTCGGCATACGAAACCATATAACATCATAATTTGCTAAAGCAGGTATATCGTCACTTCGCTTAACCTTTAGGCTTTCATCCGCTGTGAACTTGAATACATTATTTAGTTCATACTTATCATGGATATTAAAGCCAAGTTGCTTCAAGACCTCTTTTAAATCATTATAGGACGCAACTTTTGGAAGAAAATAATATAATATTTTCCTTACAGCATCTCTTGGCTCGTCAAATACAACTTCAGGTGTCCCTTCATCCACAAACGGATTCACTGTTACCCTGTCTTTATAATCGTTCTTATTTGTTTGTTCCTGCACTTGGTTTTGCACATAGCTAAATTCAGTCTCACGCTCCTGAGTATGTTCTTTGGTTTTATTAAAGATACGACTAACTATGTTCATTAACTTCGCATCTTTCAACCTGTTCATAAGTGACGGTCGATGTGACAACACCTCCAGTTCTCTGGTAATGACCTCCCATTTTGCAAGGTCTATTGAACATATCGTCAACATATATTCAGCATCATTGATAACTGGCATATCTGGGCTTTCTGGATTCATGACAATCTGATTATTCTCATCTCGTATAGTAAATGCGGTTACTATCTTCTTTTCAAAATCAGTTAATGAATTGCCATCTTTAACAGCTTTCTTAACAAGTTCTTCAAGATCATCAGGTCGTCTCATTAAGCAGTAGTCAATGTTCATGTTGTGTGTCATGGATTCAATAATTTCCTTATCACGGGCACTAACAGGAATTCTTTCAACGTCTGATTTTTTTACATCATACGCAACATGAGCAAAAGCAGATTCAGATTTAAATTTATGACCTTTGTTGCCCTTTAAATAATTTCTATAATGTGCTTCGCCATATTTCACATTTGCATATTTCACAGAAGTTAAGAAACGTCTTAATGCTCTGGCAATATTTTCACCTGTATTGATGGCAATATGAAATACAGCAACACTTGCATTTTTTGAAGAAGACTCAGTGGACATTGTTCTTATCCTCCTTCTTTAACATTTCCTTAAAGCGTTTTATATCTACAATATGAAGAGCCATTAACAGCCCTGCAATAACAAAAAGGCTGATCCCATTTGAAACTACCAAAGCAGTTAATAAATTCACCCAGTAGTAATGAATCAGTGGAGTCAAACGTACAAGTATACAAATTGCTAAAACTACAAGTATAGCAATTGATGCTTTTAGCTTTCCTGACTTCAGTTCAATCGTATAATAATCTTTTTTTACAGGCATAATCATTCACCATAAGGATTAAACGTCTCATTTACATTGTTAAATTGAACATTGGCTTCTGTATCTGTGGTGGCAGTACTGCCATCAACAAAATTATCTTTTTTCTTTCGCTTCTTCTTTGTTCCTGTATTTAACTGTGCACTTAAACTTTCCCATTCAGATACTTCTTTACCAAGCTTTTCAAACGAAGCCGTTAATTTCTTTTCGGCCGATAAAATTTTAGTCAAGTTAGAATCTACAAGTCCAAGTTCCTTTTGTAGTTCTTCCTTTCTTTTTGATAATGCATCCTTTTCTTTATAAAGATTTTTCAAAATCTCATTCTGCATTCTATCAAAATCCATTTATATTACCTCCTTGCAATAACACATAAAAAAAGTCCTGTCAGTGTACAGGACTAATAAGGTGAAATATACATAATTATAAATTTCACCTGAACTATCTGGACTTACATCATGTATCATGTGAAAAAAGTCATAAGGGCATGATTGCCAGAATAGTTGGACAATTATTCAAATAAATATCTACTTATTAACTATATCTTTTAAAGATTTAGATGATGTAAATTTCACATACTTAGAAGCAGGAATACGAATTCTTTCCATTGTCACAGGGTTGATTCCCATGCGTTCTTTACGTTCATTGACTACAAACTTACCAAATCCTGCAATTTCTAAAGTATCACCTGCTGACAGTGCATCTATCATTTTTTCAAAAACGCAAGATATAATTTTATCCATATCTTTTTTTGAAATGGTATCAAATTGTTCACTTACTTCTTGAATTAAAGCTGTCTTGTTCATCTTTGTACACCTCCTTTTTTTATTAACATCTATAATGTAAAATATTTATCTAAAAAATACAAATTCTATGTAAATGCTAGCTATACACCTTCACTACCATGCGAAAGCATGCTGATGTTCAACTATACAATAAATGGTACTGTTGATTTATCCCCTTTACTACCATGCAAAAGCATGCTGATGTTCAACTTAAGAATATTGCACTTCAAATTCACCCTTCACTACGCATGGCATTACAGACTACTATAAAATTTTAACCTCTCCACGAATGAAGAACATATGATTCAAGTTCATCTGTACTTTCGATATTGCTATCAAGGTCCGTGAATCGACCTTATATATTAAATTTATCATTCAAACCAATTAATAAATACTTGACGAGAAATCTTCCTTCACTACCATATGAAAGCGTGTTGATGTTCAACATTGGAAAAATTTCTATTCAAGAACCACTCCCTTCACTACCATGCGAAAGCATGCTAATGTACAACTTTTCAATTTCATTTTTAAATCTGTTACAACCTTCACTACGCATGGCATTACAGACTACTAATAGATTTTAACTTTGTCACGAATGACAGAAGTGTGATTCCAATTCATCTGTACTTTCGATATTGCTATCAAGGTCCGTGAATCGACCTTATCTATTAAATTTATCATTCAAACCAATTAATAAATACTTGACAGTAAATCCTTACCTTCACTACCATATGAAAATATACTTACCCATTTGCATATAATACTCCTGTTCCCGAAGCATTCACAACCATACGAAAACGTGCTGTACTGCAACAGGTAGAATGGATTTACTTGTAAATGCGATCCTTCACTACCATGTGAAAGCATGCTAATGTACAACACCATTAGTGAAACAAGTGCCCCAAACGTCCCTTCACAACCATGTGAATCTGTGATGTACTGCAACTTGACTTATTATTCAGCGGCATTACATCTCCCTTCACTACGCATGGCATTACAGACTACTATAGAATTTTAACCTCTTCACGAATGAAGAAAGTATGATCCTAATTCATCTGTACTTTCGATATTACTATCAAGGTCCGTGAACCGACCTCATATAAGAATTAAGGCAATCTGCCTTAATTTATATATTTAACTAAAACTGGCTAATGAGTGTAGCCATATCTTCCAAATTCTTTTTGCTGATGTTTTTTTCTTCAAGCACAGGATTTAATTTAGAATAACTAATCTCATTGATGGATACACCATGATATGAAAGTTTTCTTTCAATCACAGACTTTAACATGGATGGACTTGCAGTCTGAATCTTTTTACCTAAATTTCTTTGAAGAAATTTAAAATCCATTTTATTACAGTTAAATACATCACCAGATGCGATGACTTCATTTGCAAGGATTTCCTGCAATAATTTCTTTTCCTCACATTCCTTTCGGAAAATCTCGTAAAGTTCAGCACGATATTTTTTATAAGCTTTTGAAAAATGCCATCCGCTGATTTCACTTTTTTCTTTGCTGGTTCCATCTTCATTGTAGTTGTCTGGATTTGTAGCACGTCTGGATGCATCCATCTTCTGCAATAATTCAGTTTTCTTATCCTCATGATTTTTGATTTCTAAAGGATATGTTTTAACACAATCTTCTGTCGAAACCGTAAGACTTGTACTTGTAAAGTACAAACCAACATTACCTTTTCCGAGCTGCCTTTTCAATTCACCTGTCTGTCTATTAAATTTATCAGGCACATGTCCTTTCAACGTGAGCTGGATATAATACTTCCATTTTCCTTTGATCTTTTCACGTTTTACAGCACAGTAGCAGATTTCCGATTGCAAAGCCTTCCATTCATACAGCGTGCATTTGACAAGGTCAATTGAAAATTCAAGTCCTTGCCATTTGACCAATCCAACTTTCTTTTCGTCATCTAAGATGAATCGAATTCCTGTTGTGTTCTGACTTCCGCAAAGGCTTTTCAAAGAATCTTTTCTTTTATAATGCACACAAGGATTTACCTTATCTTCGTCACTTCTGTATTGATCTTTGATAAGTTCTTCTTCCATCTTCTCAAAAGCTCTGAAACAACGTACTGCCAGATTATTACAAATCTGAGAATTCAGGTTTTTCTTATAATATCCACGATATTTCTTCATATCCATTCCAAATCCGAACTCAGACCAATTAAACATCTTCTTGATGTTGTAAATAATATCATATTGTTCTTTTCTTTGCTTTTTAAAATCCTGAATCATCTTTTTTGTTTCTTTTGAAATATCAGATGCATTATTTAGAGACTTAATCTGGTATGTAAAATCCTTTATCAAGCTCTGGGCATTCCGATAATCCTTGCGCTTTGTCATTTCAAAATATTTCTTTTTTTCAAAATTCAAAAATTTATTATACAATTGTTCACCCAGTCTAAAGCGTTTTTCTAAAACGTGTTCTTGATACAACTCTGTTTTCAGGGGCAATGTAAGTATATATCGCCCAGATGTATTTTCTGCATTGCTCATAATATAAATCCTCCTTTTTTTATTGAAACAACAGACAATCCTAAGAATTATCTGCCTTTAAAACGTAAGCTGAAATTTTATTTTTGATTTTACAAATTTGAAATTTATAATTGTTAAAACTATTGATGATTTCAATTGGTGCATTGGGTAAAGGCTCGTACATGTCATCTAAATATATCCTGTTCTGCGGTTCTCTCCAAAAAGTATCGAGTTTCAATTTACTGTAATCAATCATAAATACTACAACACCCCTTCTTGAGCTATTTAAGAAAAATTACATAGTCACATACTGGCTGACTGTCTTCATCAAGTCCTGATATGATTTCTGAAGACACAGAAAACTGCGTACTTTTTAATTTGACATTTTTTATTGAGAAGTTTGATGTTTTATATAAACCGTCCGGTAATACCACTGGAAGAACACACTCTCCTTTTTTTAATGTAAATGTATTTATCCAACGAACGCCATCATACATACTGATATAACCTTTTTTATCCGTTTTTAGATACTCTTTTTTATAGTTCTTTAGAGCCTTTTCATCATCATGCAACATTTTAATTTTAAATGTTGCATTCTCGTCTGACACTTTGGCATTTTTAGATTTTAAAACGATTCTTGTAGCAGACTGTATAGATTGATCACATTCAATCATCTTAACCGTACCTTTAGAATCAGATGAAATTTCCTTACCATCCTTCATACGAATGTATGTGTATGGAGTATCTTTATCTCTTGAAACTACAAGTTCAAAAGGATCTAAATTTATTTTGTCATCAATCTTTTTGATAATGTAAGTTCCTCTTAAAAAATCATTCGATTGAAGCACTCCATTATCATCGGACTCCAAAATTTGATAATCACCTTCTGAATCATTCTCTTTTGCAATTTCTATTGCTTTTTCTATATCTCCATTAGCTTCTTCATAATATTCTTTTCTAACACATTCGAATTTAGAATGCACAGGTATTACATCACCGTTTTCATCTGTCTTAATAGATGTAATTTTAAAGCGTGAATGCATTTCTGTCAGATTTACAGATAAATTTGAATCTGTATCCTTTGTTTTATACGTAAATGTATAATCCTTCTTTTTGATATTTTCCATTTTTTTATTTTTTTGTTTTAAAGCCGTATTGTTTTCTTTGATAGAGTCAATACCGTATTTAGAATGGATTGTAATTTTTAACTCAGTATCAGGTGTGAAATCAAATAAATCATCCCCTCCCTCAACAGGATAAGATATACCGTTATCTGTCATAACTTCAGCAGTTCCTAATCCCCCAATGACTTTTACATTCAGTGTATTTGTATCTGTTTTTGCATATACACTACAAGTTGAGCCTAACAGGATCATAAAAGATAAAAAACATATACATGTACGCTTCTTTATATGCATAAGAATCACCTATCTTTCTTTTTATTGCTATTTAAGCTATCGAAGTTTAAGTTAATATTATATACACGATTATCGTTATTAATTGTTTGGTATTTATCGCCATTTTCTGTTATACTTGCTTTGGAAGAGGTAGGTATTATACTCGGATTTAAAGTCTGGGCATCTACCTCTTTTAATTTTGTATTATATACTGTAAATCTTCCATTTTTTTCAAGAATATCAATATTCACACTGTAGTATTTATCATTACATTTAATGCATTTCTTAAAATAATGCCATAGATTTCCAATTTCCTGAACGCCAGTTTGATCTGGTTTATGTTCTTGAGTCGAATATTGATATTCTGTTGAGTTTAATAAATTTAAATAGTCACCTGAATATGCAATATCTTGCCTCGTCCTATACTCTTTATTTGATTCATAATATCCAGAATGGCCTCTTGCAATGTAATTTTTTCTTGTATATGCATTTACCACAGCAAGCACTTCTTCACCATTTAAAATACAAGATATTTCTTTCCCTTGATATTCATTTTTGAATAGTTCATTAATTATTATTTCTCTCTCTTTTCTAGTATATTTTTCCAAATTATCATCTAATATAAACTCTTCGATATTTTCAATTTTTTTAACAGACATTTTATTTTCTCCATTCTAATACACTTGATGTATTGCATATAGAACAATCATTTAATCTAGTCCATATGCAATAAAAGGAAGGTTTAAGCCCCTTCCTTTTATACGTCTTATATCATTTTATCAAGCATTCTTTGCACATCTTCCTTAACTTGATTTTTAGTAAAAGAATGCCTATGATTTGTAGTACAAAGAGCATATATCATGTCGTCTGGCAATTGCGACCAGTGGGACGTGATATATGCTCTGTTTTTACATTTCCCAAGTATTTATAGATTATATTTATATTGCATATGAAACTAACATTTAGATTTAGTTCCATATGCAATAAAAGGAAGGAGTGTCCCTTCCTTCTGTTTAGCTATGCCTCGTTATTTTTGCGAATCTTGCGAACAGTTGCGATTGATGCACCTAATGCAATGACTACTACACCTAACATCATATACATCATGTCTTTGTTTTTAGCAGCACCTGTGTTTACACTAGGCAACATGACATTCTGGTATACGATTGAATAACGATGATTATCATCTACGTGAACTTCCTTGTCATTTACAAATAATCCCTCATCCGTAAATTTAACCTTTACAACTTCATCCGATAACTTATATCCTTGAGGAGCACTTGATTCTTTAATGTAAGTTGTTCCGTAACGAATCAAGAATTCAGCAGTACCAGTTTCCTGATCGCCTGCGATAGTTTCAAGTTTTGAACTTTCAGCACAGTTTTCCTGTGAATACGAAGTGAATTCAAATTTGTTTGACTTGATATTCTGCCCAGTTACACTGTCAACCTTGTTTACCAAGATACGTGGTAAAGCAGTATGTTTTGGATATACCGTTACATCATACTGGAACAATTCATCTTCATCATCCCATGTTGGAATTCCAACAATAAATGGAGTAATTGTTTCATAATCAGATAAATCTTCAACGTAGACTAAATAAACACCAACAGGAAGATCTTTGCAAGTTGCTTTTCCTTCTTCGTCTGTTGTCATTTCATAGTCAGGAGTCTCAACTTTTTTAGCCAGATCCTTAGCTACTTTGTCGATCTCATCTGCTGTTTTAATCTCATTCAAGTCCAAATTCTCGTCTGCAAAAGGCTTATATTTAATGACATATTCGCCTTTTACGATGTCAGCAATCTGAACCACACCGAATTTAACATTTTCTTTGGAAAGATATTTATCATAAGCATCTGTCAATTCTACTGAGATTGAACCTAACCCATTATCAGGAACCTTAGTCAAATCCTCTTCAGGAAGAATTGTAATGTCCCCTACATCTGGATTATCTGTAATATCTTTAGCCTGCACATTTAAGCATGGTACTAAAACTAGCATCAGGCTTAATGCTAAACCAATTTTTTTCAGAATCTTCATGATTTTAACTTTCTCTCCTTTCTCTTATTTAAAATAAATCTAACAATCAACATAATTACAATTAAAAATGGAAGTGCTGTAAATAGAAGTTCTCTCCAACTCATCATTTCTGGTTCAATAGCTTTTTTTTTCTTTTCACTGTATGGTACACGCTTACCAGTCAGAATCAATCTGTGTGTATTTATTCCATATGGAGTACATGTAATCAAAGTTGCAAGATCCTTACCTTCTTCAATTCCAAGAACATCAGGTGCTTCTTCTTTTTTTACGATCTCAATTTTATATATCTGGTAAGCTAATGTTTTGTTACCAACATGGATATAAAACAAATCGTCTTTTTTTAATTCATCAAGCCTTGTAAAAAGCTTTGCGTTTGGAAGACCCCTATGACCCGTCAGAACAGTACGTGTATTTTCTCCACCGACTGGAAATGAAGAATTTTGTAAATGGCCAACACCATTTGATAGTACATCATCACTTGTTCCGTGATAAATTGGAAGGTCAACGCCTATCTTTGGAATCTCAATTGAACCCATGATACCTTTGCCAGTCAGATTCAAAATATTTTCATAGCTTTCATCCGATAAAATAGTTGTATCGATATCTCCTACAGAAGCTCCCATTGTTTGGAAAAGCATATCATTATAATTGTGAGCCTTTTGAATCTGTTCATTGATTTTTGCTTTATCCGTATTTTTTACTTTGCTCTCATAGGTTGAAATCATATTATTCTGCTGCATGCTAGAATGAATACTCGATACTAGTGGAATCGAACATAAAGATATTCCGATTACAATCAGTAAACGAACTGTCCAACTGGTTTCCTTGATAGCTTTAATAATCGACTTCAATATCAGCACCTCCAAAAATGAAAAGGTGGCAGTACTGCCATCCTATTCATTTATTCAAAAATTAGTCTTTATTTGCTTTTTTTCTTTTTTTATTTAACGCCAATGCGCCAACTACTGTGATTGTTCCTGCACCTAAGCAGATCATTGTTAAGTTAGAACCAGTGATTGGCAATTTAGTTCCTACATAGTTTACTACTGTAATGTTAGCAGAACCATCTGTTACATCTGTTTTTAAGTTAGTGTCGCTTTCTTTGTAAGCACCATTTAAGAATTCCTTAACATGAGCAGTTGCTTCTAATGTTTTTAAAGTCTTGTCAGTAGCACCTTCACCTGCATTGTAGTTATTACGTTCATCAGTGAATGTTGGTTTGATTGTGATAACGATAGGATCTTGCAATTCACGGTATCCAGCTGGAGAATCCGTTTCTTTCAAGTAATAAGTTCCCTGATCCAAACCTAAGATAGTGAATACACCTTTTGCATCTGATGCCATTTCTACTGCACTGCTAGGGCGTGCTCCTCCTGTGTGGTCAGTTCCACCTAAAGAATCACGGTTCATAACAACATATCCGTTTGGGGATTCCTTAACATACACTTCATTTGTGCAGTTTTCATCACTGTATAGACGGAATTTAGCATTTTTCAATAATTTGTTGTGGTTGTTGACCTTTAAGCCATTAATTTTATAAGTGAAGCAAACAACTGTATCCCAAGGAGTTGTTCCTGTAGAACCATTTCCATCACTGTCTGGGTTGTTGCTGTATTCAAGGCGAACAGCATTTTCAAATCCAGCACGACCAGTACGAGTCGATGCATTGTCATTCAATGTTGCATTATAGTTTAAACGAACAGATTGGCCATAAGTATTTTCGTTGTTGTTGTTCATTCCTTCTGGGAATTGTTTGTCAACGATAGCTTTTAAATCTGGAATTTCTGCATAGAATGTGTCTTCACCACTATTTTCAACTACTTTAAATTCATTACTCTTTAATGTATATGATTTCTTGTTGTTTGAAATTGTGATAGAAACAGAGTCTTTATTGAATGTCAATGCATTGTCCATCTTGTCATGGAAAATCATTTTATATGTTTGATATCCATTCATGTCTGGCACATATGTATCGTGGTAGTAAGGAACTGTCTGTCCGATTTCATAGTCGCCAATATCATTCCATCCTACATTGTTGTCATCTTCATTGATTTTCTTAATCAAAGTAGGATAATCGGATTTGATATTAACCTGAGCATTAGGATTCGCTGTATTTGTTAAAATCAATGAAGCTGCTGAATGTGTATCCTGTACAGCAGTAACTTCATCTGTTAAATAATAACCATATCCTAATCCACTGAACTTAACAGAACCATCGACTGCATTTACAGCTGTAACATTAACAGTATTTGGAGAAAGACCTTCCTTAACGAGTTCATCTCTTAAGGCTTCTACAAAGTAACGATAATTGCTGTAGCGACCTTCTAATTTCTGGTCCGCCTGAGCGCCTTCCACTTTGTTAGTATTTAAAGTTTGAATATAGTCAATTACATCATATTCAGTAACTGAAGAGGCAGATTTGTTGATTTTCTTACCAACAACAGTCTGTAAAGCTGTTTTGTAATCATTGTTCCATGTATAGTTGATTGATTCATTATCCACTGCATTTTCAGCATCAAATAATTTATATACATTGAATTTTTTACCAACCAAAGATTGTCCTGCATTTGGTGTAATGGTAATAGAAGCATTACCTTTACCAAAATCCGCTACACCGTTAGGAGTAGCGTAAGTTTGTGTTGCTTCAGCAGCATAGACTGGTGTAACCAGTTGAGCAACACATGTTGCTACAGGACTTAAAGTCATAGACAATGCAGTTAATCCTGCAAAAACCACATTTTTAGTTTTCATTTTAATATCCCTCTTTCTTCATTATTTAGAAATCATTTTATCTTTTTTAGATTTATATAAAGCAAAAGCAATTACAGCAACACCTAATCCGATTAATAGGATAGTTCCATTTGAACCTGTCTCAGGAAGAAGCTGAGTCGTTTTGTTTGTGATATCTACCGCAACGACACGATCCTTTTTTGTTCCTTCAAGGCGAATGTTGCCGGATGTTTTAGATGTGTTGTACTGCACATTATCAATCGTAAAATCAAATGCGTTGTTTTGAGGTGTAGCTTTTACATACACTGAATGCACGTAGGCTTTTCCATTCTCGTCAACAGGAATTCTATAGCCTTGAGGAGCTTTTGTTTCTTGGAAATAATATGTTTTTTCTACATCCAGATTTTTGAAACTTAATAAACCTTTGTCATCTGAAGTCTGTGTATCTACTACATTTTTGCAATCCGCATCACTGTACAATGTAAATTCAGCACCCTTTAAGACTTTTCCATGTTCATTTGTTTTTGTAATCTTCAAATTGAAAGGATTTACCTTATCACCAAATGTAGCATAGCCGTCCCCCGAATCCTTTGTACCTTGTGTTACAAGACTGTTTGTTCCACTTGTAAATGTAATCTTACCGGTACCAGAAGCTACGTTAAACACAACTTCGTTCGGATTTAACTGGTATCCGTCAGGAGATTTGATTTCCTTGATTTTGTGTGTACCAGTAGCCAAACCTGTAATCGTAATTTCACCGCTGCCATTTGTCTCTAATTCTTCTGTTGAACCATTTGGCATAGTGTGAAGGAATACAGCACCTGCAACTGGTGTAGAAGTTCCTGCCTGTACCTTTTTGATGTCGAACTTAATTACCTTTTCATTGACTTCAGGATAGTTATATGTTGAAACATTTGCATCACTACCAGAAGGAGTAATCTTTCTCACGAAAACTTCATTGTTGATAAAGTATCCTGTTGGTGCTTTTGTTTCCTGAATCGTAATTGTTCCAACAGGTAAAGTTGGTAAATCGGTATTGTTATAGTAAAAATCATCACCCGAAATTTTGTACTCTTTAGTTAAATCACAATATCCATCTTTATCCGTCTTTAAAACCCATGAACGAGCTGGAGCCTGACCTGACTTTGCTGGATCTGAATCGTACAATCCTTTGTAGTATTTGACTGTGAATTCAGCACCTGCAAGACTTGCACTACCCTGTGGCTTGTTTTTATTCGTTTCTTTATCGACTTTACCAAGAACTACTGAAACGGGATCGGATTGTGGATAATCCTTGAATTCGCCATTTGTTCCAATCCAAGAATTTTCATTTGCTTTAACTACAACTGAAACAACAGAATTATTCAAAGCATAACCTTTTGGATTTTTGGTTTCCTTTAGATAATATGTTCCTGCATCCAATTCAATTTCATTTGACCAGTCTTTATATTTTTCTGAATTGTCGTATTTACCAATCGTTAAAGTATTCACTTTATTTTTATCGGCTTTTGCATCAGCTTCCGTTTTATAAACACCGTATTCAGCTCCCTGTAATGAGTAGCAAGGGTTGTTATCTGTAATAGCTGGGTTTGCAGAAGTCTTTTTAATACACAGTTTACCTTTAGACTGTACCTTGAAAGCAAGTTCAAAAACAGTTCCAACGGTTTGAGGTGTTGAACCACCGAAATGATGTAGGTTTGTTTCAAATCCAAACACAACATGTCTGTATCCATCAATTGTACTCGCATCTAACACACGTAATGTGCAGGTAGGATAACGCAAAGCATAACGGTTATTTTCATCAGTTGTGCCTACAGCTGTTTTGATATGGTGACAGAAAGCCTGAATTGCACCATTGAATGCAACTGGATCTGAAACATCAGTTAAATGATAACCTCCATTCACCCATTGTCCATAACTGTTTCCATTTATATCACGCATCGTAAAATCAATAGTTTGTCCATTCATAGTAATAGACTGAGGAACCGCTAGAGCAGACTCCGACATAGTACACTCTCCACCATCACCATCATTCCAGTCCACTGTATTGAAATATCCGTTCGCTGTAGTTCTAGACTTATTGTATAGTTCCAATGGACCATCAATTGTCTGTACGTAGCTGTTATTACCAAATTTACCTACAATATCAATAGAGGAACCAACGTTAAACACATCCTTTGTGCCTTCTGCTAAATAAGCCAGTACATTGATACTTCCAACTTCAGCAGTTCCTAAACCAACGCCTGCTGCTCTTCCCCTTGACTTTGAAACAACAATCTCTAGTGACTTTAAATTCGCACCCATATAAGATAATGCTATTTCTCCTGTTTCAGGGTCATACGCACCATATTCAGACTCTAAAGGAACGTCTGAACCATTCACATATACTTTTACATTTTTTGGAATAATATTACTTGCGGTCTTTTCAGAAGCAAGCTGAAAACGTGTTGTCATGAAAGGACGCAAACTAATTGAATCCCCTACTACACTGTCAATAGAACCTGTCTTATCAACAACTGTAGTCTTTACTTTAACATCATTTTCCACATCAGCAGGAACTAAAAACTGTACCTGTAAATCTGAAAAATCCTCTTTTGGATTGTTATCTGATTTTGCTTCTTTTGCTACAGTTTTAAAAACATCTTTATCAATTTTTAAAATGTGAGTTTTCTTATCATAAGAAAAGCCTTCTGTTAGCTGTTGACCATAATCATTTCCACGAGCTACATCATAATCGTATGGATAATTCTTCTTGGCTAAACCATTCACAAAAGGTGTGTCTGCCTGAATATAGTAAGCATCTCCATCTGTATATACTGTGCTTGGCTCCATTGTCTGCGTATAGATCGTATCCTTTGGATCTTTATCAATCAACACAGAAGTGATTGTATCGTTTTCAGATACAGCACTTGGAATTGCATACAAATATTTTGTATATACTGTTTTAGATGTATCTATATCCATCTTCGAAAGATCCACATCAAATGTGCCATATTTATCTGCATCTTCAGATTCATCTACTGCATCACTTGAAGTAGAAACAGATTCATTGGAACTTTCGTCTTGAGATGAATCATCACTTTCAGATTTGCTTGAAGTACTGCTTTCTTCTTTTTGTGTTTCTTTTTGTTTGAATACTACGTTAAAAGAAGCATCAGCAGTCCTTGTTGTGTATGCAAAGCTAAAAGATTTTTTGCCAGTTGTAAATCCAGAGATTGTACTGTCATTCAAAGTAATATCATCAATAACTGTATTCTCATTGGATTTAGAAACAATTTTAATTTCTGTGCCTTCGTCATAATCTGCATTATAACTTTCTCCATCAGATAAAGTTTTTGTAAAATCACCTGACGAAAGTGTGACTGTACCATCCCCTACAACATTCACTGAAAAGCCTGCTGTATTTACTGTTTGAGCAGTCGTTTCTTCCGCATAGGTAGGAAGTACAAGATTCAGTGAAGTCAATACAGTTACAAAAAAGGCGAGAAATGTATTCTTAATCTTTTTCATACTTTCATTCCTTCCTATTAAGGCAAATATCCTTAATTTAAATAATTCCCCTTTATTTATTTCTATCCCTTAAAAATCTCTAACGTTAGAAATCTTATTTTTGAGTTTTTAGTAACATCAATGTTCTGAAAGGAAAAAATATTGATATTTTTTCAACTCAATTTAAGGAAAATCAAATAAACTGTATTTGTTCATATTTCATCCCACCCTTTCTTATAAATACATTCAATTGGTGCAATAGTACGGTTACTGCCCGCTTTATTGCATATAACAACAAAAAGGAACCCGTCCGAGTTCCTTTTTTTAACATTAATATATCTCTTTCTTTAAGAGTTTCCTTTCTTTGATTGCGGACTGTTTTGAAACAATAATTAGTGAACAATAAAATACACATAAAATAATCAGTACTACAAACAAAATTAATATTAAGCCAAATTTCATTTTTGCTCTTCACCTTCTTTTTTGAAGCAAATCAAAGGTATGCAGTATCACAACATTCTGTAATCTACACACACCACCAAAAATCAGTCTAAACAACGACATAACTAGAAAAATTATTTCTTCTGGTCTTCCTTCACTACCATGTGAAAGCATGCTGATGTACAACTATAACGTTGATATTGCACTTCAAAATCCCCCTTCACTACGCATGGCATTACAGACTACTATAAAATATTAACCCTGCCACGAATGACCTAGGTGTAATTCAAGTTCATCTGTACTTTCGATATTTCTATCAGGGTCCGTGAACCGACCTTATTTAATCATTAAGGCAAATTGCCTTAATTCATATTGACAAAAAAAGACAGAATTTTCATTCTGCCTTTTAATCTATATTTAGTTAGCTTTCATTTAGTTAGCTTTTATTTTGCCACAGCTACTGCACTTGTAGCCTGTTAATTCTTGCTTAGTGGTTGCAGGTGAATCAACAACATATCTTGTTTCGTACACTGCTTCGTGATGCACCGTATTATATCCTGTTACTACCTCTCTCCATTCAGTGTGCCAACCACCTTTATCTTCTCCATTAATCATGTGATTTTTCACATGAGCAGAAGCAGTAGCACTAGTTAGTTCTGCTCCACATGTGCTACAAATATCAAATGCTTTCATCTCAGTAATTGGAACCTGTTCATCATAGGCAGCTTGTACCAAAACTTGTTCATTGTGTCCTTGTTCAGGCACATTTACAGTCTTGTATTGAGCCACCCAGTTATGTGTATGCTCAGCAGGTTTAGAACTGCTTGAGTTAGACCCACTGTTGTTGGATGGCTTCGATGAGCTAGAGTTGTTACTACTATTGTTTGAAGGTTTTGAACTACCAGCACTTGTGTTGTTCTTGTTTGAACTTGTATTTGTAGTAGCCGTAGCATTCTCCTTCTTTGATTCTGAAGTATTTGATTTATTTGAAGAATCGGCTTTTGCAGTTTCTTCTTTCTTTTCTTCCTGTTTCACTTCAGATTCATCCTTTTTTTCTTCTTCTGTCTTTACAGAATCCTCAGATGGCGTCAATGTGGCAGTACTGCCATCTTTTTTCGTTACATCTAGATTGACTTCATCTCCTTTTAAAGAAACATCTACTTTCTTTGTATCCGTAGTATCTACATCTTTGAATACAAATGTTTTATCTTCGCCCTGCAATCCTACTTTCACGTCCAACTTGTCGTTTTCTTTGGTTGTATAATACAAAGTACGCTCTTCTTTGTCTTTCACAGCATCACCATTTTCCAATAAGTTATCACTGAAGTTTTCTTCTGAACTTGATTTTGTTGCAAATACAGTGATCTTCTTTCCAGTACTATTTGTAATCTTCAACGATTTAGAATCCTCACTTTTTTGGCCAATCGTTTTTACTTCTTTTTTCATAGTGACCTCGGATGTCTTTGTATCTTTTGTGTTTGAAGAATTAGAACATCCAGTCAACATGCCACCAGATAGCACCATACTAAGAGCTAAAGCTCCTGCCATTAAAATCTTATTTGTTTTCATACAGACATCCTTTCTATTTCGTTGCCCCACAGATAGAGCATTTATATCCATTATTTACTGTTTCATCCCAAGCATCCTTAACAAGTACTTGTTCGTAATGGCCAACTTCATCATGATGGATTGGGTTTTGTGCCCCTGGCGGTATTCTCACGATACCAGCGCTATAAGATTTACAATTCCCGCTTCCCATTGCAGCGGATACCTGTACATGCATTTGAGCCTCTTCTAACGTAAACATCTCCTGATGGCAGTTGTCACAGATATAGCCATCAACATATTTCCAGTCTGGCTGTTCATCATAAGCTGCTTGATCTACGACATATTTTGTCTCATAAACAGCGTCATGATGAATCGTTTTAGTCTGAGCAACCCAGTTATGTGTATGCTGTTGTGCATTCTGAGTTTGAGTCTCTTCCTTTACATTTTCGTTTTTTGAAGTCTCTTTGGCTTCAACTGTTTCAGCTGTATTTTTCTTTGTTTCTGTTTGTGATAATTCTTTCTTATCCTTTGCAGATTTTGTAGAATCTTCTTTTGTAGATTTCTTAGAATCTGCTCTTTTTGCGGTTTCTGTTGTTTTGTCATCCTTTACATCTTCAGAAGTAGACGATGCCGAACATCCTGAAAGAATCATGCTTAGAGCTAATGCTCCAACCATTAAAATTTGATTTGATTTCATCTGATTACCCCTCTTGGAACTTATGAATGTTCCAATAAATTTATTTGTAAATATTTCCAGTTAAAGTTCATCATTAAAAAACTAAATCTGGATGTGTTTCTTTTGTAGCTCTGTAAGCTTCTAATTTTTCTTTAAGCTCTTCTTCTGTATACTTATGCGTGGCAGTACTGCCATCTTCAGTATTCTTCTGTTCCGCTTTAGAAACAACTTCAACATCCTCTACGAGGATCTCTATTTTATAGATTTTTTTCTCCCTTTTCTTTGGAAAACAGTCTTCCTCATAATATTCCCAGAAAGTCTGTGCATAAGACTGCATGCGTCCTTTGATTTCGATACGATCACCCTTTTGAGCATATTTTGCCAAGTATTCCGCATTCTGCCCCATCGCAACGAAACCGATATAGTCCTTCAAATAATATCCGTCTTCCCCTTTATAGTTTCTAGATACTGAAACAGAACTACGGATATAAGATTTACCATTTTTATCTTTTTTCAATTCAAGGGGATATCCTAGCACCCCTGAAATTGCTACTGTATTTAACATATTGACCTCCTAGATGGCAGTTCTGCCACCATATAAACAAGAGGGGGTGGACTTACATGAATGCTTGGCTGTATTCAATGCCACATCCCACCTTTAAAACAGACTATAACGTCTGTAACAATTCATCTGTTAGTTTGAAAAATTCATTCAATTTCTCTCGTACATATTCATCATCCTTCAAAGATGAATACTTCGAGTTCACTCTTTCTTCCAAGTGGATCAGAATGTCCAGTGCATTCAAGTTGCTGTTAAAACACAGCGTTTCTGTAAAATCATCGCTCATCATAGGATATGATACATCTACTACAACAGCTCCATTTGACAATGGATGAATGCCATTAATATCAATCACATTCAAATCCAATGGAAGCTTTTTATATAATTCATCTAAAACCTTTTCAATCATTTCAACATCCCCACATTTTTTAAAAATAATTCAATTATCATATAGAACAGGCATCCAACACCAATTGCTATAAGCATCTTCTGAAAAAGAACGATATAATCTGTTCCACCTGATACAATTTCATTTGTCATTTTTCCACTATAGAATAGAGTTAAACCAAATGAAAGCAATAATCCACAACATAGAGTAAGAACAATCACTCCAGATAACACATTATCCCATTCAATAATCATAATGCATCTTTCTCCTTTTGTCTTTTTTTGACAATCCAACCTTTTTCACAACCATCCGAATTTGTGCTGTACTGCAACAGTTCTCACTGAAAAGAAGACCGGCGGTAGCCTTCACTACCATGTGAAATCACGCTAATGTACAACATGCCAAGAAAAATGAAGTAAAGACACTTGCCTTCACTACCACATGAAAGTATGTTGTACCGCAACATAAAACAATGGCATTACAGACTACTATAAAATGTTAACCTTGCCACGAATGACAATAGTATAATCTAAATTCATCTGTACTTTCGGCATTTCTGCCAAGGTCCGTGAATCGACCTTTAAACAGCTGAATATAAAAGGCACTTCGTATCAATTTCGAAGTGCCTTGCTATTTATGTATTCCTTTACAGTCTACATTTTAGCACACCTCGAAAAAGTACACAAGATATTTTTTCAATTTTGCATACGCCTTCTATCTCAAGCTTATTATACAACCTTCTTAACACAAAGTTATAAATAATTGAGTAAAATATGCTGTTTCATTCTTTATTTTAAAACATCATGGCTGATTCAGATATGTAATAACACATGCCTACCAACCATCCAATAATCGTCTGTGCAAACAATACAATTACCGTGATTACGATGTAGGCAACCAGTGTGAATGTATCTGAGAACATGTTGATTGTACCACTGTCCAACCCACATGCATGAAAACAGACGGTTGCAAAGAGTAACAGCATCCACACTCTTGAAACAAGTGTACTGATTCCTAATAAAAAGCTCAAGAACAATCCAATCATTTGAAATAAGAATGAAATCATTATTCTAAAAAACATTCCAATCAATTCTAATACTACCATCTTTGCACACCTCCGTTTTCATTTTCATCATTCAAACATATATCGTACTATTTCTTCCAATAATCCTCAACAATCACTTTACTATTAAATGCACCTTCACATACATTTTGGCCATGCTCCTTGTAACATTTTGAATAGGTTACAACCTCTCCATCTCTTACAGCTTCATATTTACCATCTTTAGGCAATACCATTGAAATCGTAACACCAATCATTAAAACCATTGCAACGCACAATACCAAATTTCCAAACACCTGCAACAAACGAGAGTGCAACCTGACTGCAAATGAAGCAGTCATCATTCCAAGTGCTGCATAACAGAAACAAACACTAAGCAAACCCATCATTTCACCTCCATCCCATATCCACACAGTGTAAACACACCATTATCTTTTTCTGTCAGACGGTACATCACACTATTTCTTCCAATAATCATCCACAACAACTTTTTTGTTAGATACCATCTCTTCACATACATTGTATCCGTTATCCTTGTAACATTTTGAAGGTGTCCAAATCTCGCCATCACTAACAGCTTCATACTTCACATCATTACTAAACATTGTAATCACAAACACAATCATTGTAACTGCTCCTATCAATGCAAATAAAGCTCCTAACACATTCAACCAATCTAAATCAAATTGTTGTCCGAAGACAGTTAGACCCATTGCAAATACTAACAAACAAAGACCAATTGGAAATAAATTAGCTATCATTTCATCCCGTCCCCTTTCTATGTGGCAGTACTGCCATGTTTTTTAGTTTTCAAGTAAATCTGTCCTTTTCACTTCATATTCAAGACCATGTTGATTTCCTAATTTATATGCTTCTTCATTCGTTACGTATCTACTTTTCGAATTTGTGACTTTGATTTTCTTATTTGCCCATTCTTTAACAACAGCAGGTACTCCTACTACTGCAAGTTCATATTTAGGTTGCAGATTCATTTCGATTAAAGACTGTTCAAGTTGATTTTTTAAGCCATTCGCAAAACCTTTACAATAGTCTTTTTTAAAAATTCTGAAATCGACATCTCCTACATAACACTTTTGAACGTCTTTCAACATAGAATCCAAATAATAAACCATTCCTTCAGCAACTGGCACACAAACATCTACATCCGATTGTAATCCAACGATATAGAATTTGGCATCATTCTTATTTATTTTTCCTGCATAACATGTTTCACATTGAAAATATTTTGCTAATACATTTAATACCCAATGGATATATCCAATACCTGTATGTTCTAATTGCATCCTAACGACATCTTCTAGTGACCCTTTTTTATCAACTAAATCAATCTCTTCAATCTTATATTTGATGCGAAGTTTGTTTGCACGATATATGGCAAGTTGGATCTCTTGGTCACTTGCTGATGTATCTTCAGCAAGTGCCATAAGTTTTTTTATTTTTCTAATTACATCATTCTTTTCAGACATTATTTCATTTCCTTTAATTTTTCATCCAACTCAAATCTGTAATTGAATTCTTCAATATCCTGCAATCCAATGTAGTATAAACAATCAATGTCTTCATGATTGAATACATAACAATGGTCTTTATCCTTATATCCTTCAGGCCATTGACATCCTGCATAGTCATAGAGTTTTTTAGTCTTCTCATTCTCCTGAATGCGACCAATAATCATTAATTTCTTTTTTCCTTCTTTTAAAGTGACCACACTTCCGATTGGCAACAAGTCTTTCATCCTTTTATCCTCCTCATATTCAAATCTTAAATTGTGACTGAATCCATATGTTTTAGAACATCTGTCATCTGTTGGGCAATCCAATGTACGAAGAAGACTATCAGAAGTCTTCTTCCTACGATCAGACTAGCTAAGGCTAAATACTTCATCCACAAAGTTCTGGTAGTCCTCAGCAACACCAAACTTTGGAGTTTCAAGAAGAATCTTTCGATTCATGGATGCATCGGCAACTGGCTTTCCTTGATAACGAATCACTGTATCAAACATATATTCACCAAATGTCTCGTGAAGGATGTCTGTCCATTTATTGTCCACCCCATTGCGGTTCTTCATTGTAATCAGCAGCTTGAAATCATAGCGTAAAGATTCTACTTCCTGCATCCATTGTAGAATCGTATGCAAGGTAGAGTCGATTCCCTGTATTCCTCCTAAACTGATTTTTGTTGGAGCAATAATCAAATCCCCTTCTTTATAGCATGCAGTAATTGAATTGAAAGACAGCGAATTTTCAAAAGGCTGGTTATCTAAAAGGATAAAATCATATTCATCTTCCACTTTCTGAATAGCACGTCTTAAACGATTGTAAGGATTGATGGACCCTTTTAATTTGATATCTGTTGTAGATAATGCAACTGAACTCGGAATCAGATCCAAGTTTTCAAATCGTGTTTTCTGAATTGCTTCATGAATATCCAGTTTCTGGTCTTCCAATACATCATGGATATCATACTTGTATGGAGTCTGTTTCAAATATTCATGCATTGCCTCATAACACGCAAGGATTCTTGGCTGTCCTTCGCTGATGTACTTGTCAAACAGTTCCTTATATTGACTTGCACCCTGTTCTGACAGATTGTTATCCAGCCCAAGGATAACGGATGTTGCATTCGATGAAGGATCCATATCAATCAGCAAGACCTTCTTTCCTTTTACAGATAATCCATATGCTAGATTTAAACTCGTTTCTGTTTTTGAAACGCCACCTTTGTTCATTAGAATTGAAATTACTTTTGCCATTTTAAATACCCCTCTTATTTCTATTATTCCCAGTATCCTTGGTCCGTGAAACCAAAGTCATGCAAAATCGTATATAAATCTTCCATCGCATCAACGTCCTTGTTTGGATAGAATGTTACAGAACAGTCTTTCTGATTGATTTTAACTTTACGACCTGTAGATGCTTTTAAATGTTCCTGAAGACTGTTCAATGTATCCTTGTCTGCTGACGACAGTTCAAGGCCTTTTTTCTTTTCTGATTTTGACGATGTGGCAGTACTGCCATCTTCCTGTGGCTCCGTGTCGATTTCCTGATCTGAAAATTCACCTGTCAGATATTCCTGAACCTGTCTTGGTGACATGCCAATCTTTCCTGCAATCCAGTCACGTTTCTTTCCTTGAGGTTTTTCACCCTGAGCATCCATTTCTTCCCAACACATGCATAATGCATCAACTTCTGCTTTACGCACATCCTTTGATTTGTTTCGAATTCCATTGTACATGATGATACGAATCAACTCTTCCGTTACATCTTTAGGCTTGGCCACTACTTTGACTTGAAACAATCCATCTCCGATACCTTTTTCATAATTCAGCTTGATAGCCTTGAAACGTCTTTCGCCTGCAAGAAGCGTATATTTCTTTCCATCTCCTACGGATTCATCCATATAGACAACACCATTTTCATCCTGTCCATATTCCTGAATCAATTCAGCCATGTCTTCTACCATTTGATCTTCATTATTACTGATACTTGCATAAAAGTTTTCACGATTTGGACGAATCTCATCCACACTTACTTTTCTGAAGGAATTTCCTCCACTCATTACATCAATTAAAGCCATTTTAATACCCCTCAACTTTCTTTTAGTTCATTTGACTCATATTCACATCGTCTACGTCTATAGCAACATCCGTATTTTCTAAAACGATACCTGCATATTGAAATACAGTATCCATATTCAACTCATTTTTGAATGCATAATCCAATATGGTTGCCACCATTGCACCAAGCTGTGCTTCATCCACATCGGCTTCAATCATACAGTGCATTTCATTTTCATTAACAGAACTTTTAAACAATCCCATCAACAATCTCTGATTTTCATTCATATCCTGCAACCTCCTCATCTTCATTCTTACGGTTTGGATTTTCTAAAGCATCCAGATACAGGAACAAGAAACTTAAATCATCGGTTAAAAGACTCATTGTTTCTTCTTCGTCCTTGTCTGTACACTTCAGCTGAGCAGTGTACTTAGACAGAAAATCCACCTGTTTCATGTTAAGCTTCCAGCTTACATGGACCTCATTCCATCCAAACAGTTTCTTCAGCTCTTCCGCCATGCTCTCAGCAAGCTTTTTGTCTTCTTCATTTTCCGTTTTGAACTGTGAAACATGCTTCAACAACAGACTTACCTGATATTTATCCAATTCCCAGTAAACACAATTTTCATTGTTTTCCATTAATATCCCTCTTTTCTATTTTTTAAATTACAATTTATTCAATTAACTCCAATTCCTTCATTTGTGTATAAATTGCTTTTATCAATTCATAATCTAAATGTTCGTATCCCAACTCATGTTGACTTGAAATTGCAACTCCTGTGTCAGAAAAGTTTATCCACGCATATGGGTCATCCTTCTTGAAGTACGAAGGATTTGTGCATTCATTACTTTTTGTGTATCCCAACACTTCAAACAGCTATTCTGCCATCTCGCTTAAAAGCATTGGTGTACCTTTCACAAATTTCAATCGACTTATTTCATCCTTGTTCTGAACCAGTTTGTCATACATAGACTTTGCCTTACGTTCAATGTAGTTGATGCATTCCAAGATGTTTTTGTCATCACTTAACATTGTTTCCAAGAATTCACAGCATTCACAGATCGTCATGGTATCTTCACTCATATTCTTCTTCATTTCTGCTGTACTGATTTTATTGAACTGCTTTCCCATCTTATTCATTGCTCCGTACCGTTTTCTTTCTTTTTAGAAGTCTTTGATTAACCTGCTTCAAATGCTCAATATCCTTTTCAAGCAGGCGAATCCTTTCTAAAAGCTTCATATTCTCTTTTCGAAGATTCTTCAATTCAATATTATTACGTTCCATTTAAATCATTCCTTTTCTAAGCTTTTCATGTTTCCAGCGGTAACATGCCAATGCTTTTTTATAGGATGTATAGCCATACCCCTTTGCACTGTCTACCACACGCCCTGTCATCGCATCCACGACCACATAACGTGTCTCTGATTCATTTGATAATCTATAGCTTACTTCTACACGTACATCATTCATTATTTATCCTCCTGTCTATGAATGGCATCCATAAAATAAATGTTTAATTTTATACCTGAATGGAATGGCTCAGATCTAGAGCCATCCACGTTCAAGCAATACCTGATGAATTGCTTTGTGCAGATCCATGTCTACTATTGGATCCATTTTTTTCCACTCTCTATCCGTTTCAAACCAGTGAGTATGAGAAACCAAATAGTTCACAATACCATACGATTTGAAGAAACGTACTATCCAATGGTCATTTTCGGTAAGGCAGTAATACATCACACTATCTTCATTAGAACATTTATCTACTTTTTCAAATCCTAATTCACACATCATTTCATCTGCATTCATACTTGTTTTCCTCCATTGCGATTGCCAACCTTGAAACTTTATCAAGTATCAGCTCATCGCCTTTACAATTTCTTCGTATCGAGGATTTTAGAAAAATACAAGGAGCAAGCGACAGCGAGACGCCGTAGGGCAGTCCTTGTATTTTGATAAAATACTCGATAGTACAAATAAAAACAAATAAAGAATAAAAAGCGTCCGTATCAGCGGACGCAAAATCTGCCCGAGCATTCTGGATGCGAGGGCCAAAATCGCCTTTCCCTAGAAAAGATTCCTTCGTATCGAATGTCCAATCTTTTTCAGGATCCCAAATCTTGGACGTGATCCAACGCCCTTTGAATCATCCGTCTCCTGTAGGAAGTAGACACCATCATCCTGCCCAAGAACCACAAACATCTTATCAGGCGTAGATACCATTTCCACTGGGCTAAAATTTTGCAAGGCAGTGTTTTCTTCATCTCCAGATGGAACGTAGCTGTTCATCACAGCGTATCCATCAGGTGTATCCTTCAGCACCACTTCATTCATACATTCAACATCGCTGTATAATATAAAACTTGGCTTTTGTGCAGCCTTGTTGACGGCGTACTGCTTGCCAATGCCAAAGCCAAGTCCAAAACTAACTACCAGTCCTATAAAAATCCACATTGCATTTCCTCCTGTGTCTGCTGTAAATAAAAAGATGGCAGTACTGCCACCTTACATCCTTATATTAAATCATTTTGATCCCTTGCCATCTTTGGTGACGATATCGTTTTTTATGATTTTCATCACTTTGCTTAATAGCCAGTCCTGTCTGGTCATTCCAGAAGCTTTAACACTATCATTTATTAGCTCCAATTCGGTGTCTGTTACTCGAAAATAGACTCTATTTGGCCTTGTTTTATTCATGAAGAGTACCATCATTCTTTCCATCATCCAGTACTTTGAAATAGTTAGGCCACACTCCACATTCACGGATCTCATATTTCATTAATAGATGGTTTCCTTCGGCATCTTTCTCAATGCCATATATTTTATTTGAATCCATATTAGGAAATAATGCATCGAAAGACTTATTCACTTTACTGAAACAATTGAATGTATCATAATAAACAAAATCCTCATTATCTGGAACACCTTTTTTCAAGGCTAAAATACAACCTCCAACGCTGATTAAATCTCGGTTATTTCTAATTAACTTCATCCACCTGCCGTGTGGATTGCATTCATTCGTTTCCATATGCCACTTATCTCGATACACCGCTAAAACTGCATGTCCTTCAAGATAAATAAACCCGTAACAATAATGCTCATCCTGTTTTGCATAATCATCAAAATGATAATAAGGAGCTGGCACATAAATAAAATATGTTTTACCATTTGAACCCTTGAATTTACCAACAGTAAAATATCTATACACTTCATCCATACTGTTTATCCTTCTTTCTAAATCGTGGCAGTACTGCCACCTTTATGGTTTAACGTCTGGATCAATATAATCCAGAAGAATATGGAAATGACAGTATTCTTTTGGCTGGTCATTATGAATGACGATAAGAATCGGATAATAATGCCTGTTCTGCATATCATGCAGGATTGTCTGCATTTCCTGATGCATTTCCTTATTCCACTCAAAAATGTCGTCATAGGGACATTCCACTCTGGCAAAAAACAGATGGTCTACATCATGATTCCATTGACCATAAAAGCTGTTTTTAATCAATCTGCGTGTTTTAAAATCAAACTGAAAGACCCCTGTATCATCAGGATTCCCCATTGTATAACATTCATTTTCAGACGTATGAACATTTGTCCATTTCTGTGCACTGTCTGTACGAAACAGATAGTTCAAATGATTATTGAAATGGGAACCGTTTTTAAATTTATTGATCTTGATATCATCATCAAAATACATCACTCATCATCTCCATTCTGTAATAATTCGATATTTTATAATCAGACATCTTCTTTTTTTAGGATATCCGAAATCTTGCTGAAATCATCATATCTTCTAATCGATTTATCGTTCAGATCGAACAGATAATGCATTCCGTCATCCATGCTGAGCAGATAAAAATCATCTTCGTTTGATTTCACACCAGACAATCCCTGAATATGTTTATTCTCAATCACAACATCAATTCCCTTCGCAAATTTGATATTCATAATTTTCCTTTCTGTAGCTGTTAAACTTAGCTGGCTGCATAAGGATAAGAGTCCTTTGAAATGCTCCTGCATTTCCTTTTTTCAAAGTTGCCAGAACACTCGTTATACGATTCCCATAGCTTTTTGCATCAATGATATTCTCATCATATAAATAGATGGCAAGCTTCACTTTCTTTTTAGCTCTGTCCTTTGCATCTTTCTTCCGCTTTTTTAACACACGTCCAGTCTTCAAAAGATAATAGTTCCATCCTAGAAAACCAATTCCATTCTTTAATGGATGGATACTCGTCTTTTCATTGAAACATAGATTCAATGCATTTCCTAAGATAAAATCTATATCCTCGTATGCATCGATCAAAGTCTGTTTATCCTTTGCAATCAACGCCAGATCATCCATGTATCTTGAAAACAAGGCGCCGTAATCAAACATTACACCATACTTGTTCTGAATCAGTATATCCACTGGATGAAGATAATACAGTGCCAATAACTGGCTTGTCTGATTACCTAAAGGAAGACCTCCCTTGTCAAAACTGTCAATAATGTAAAACAGGAAGTCTTTGACTTCTCCATCTGGAAGGATTGGATGAAGCATACGTTTCATTATGTCATGGTCAATGCTTTGAAAATAATGATGAATGTCGGCCTTTAGAACATATCCTGAATTTGAACCGCCGTTATCACGATAATAGTACTTCAAGTCTGCTTTCAGACAGTTGGCAGCGTAATCCGTACCTTTATCCTTTCTGCATGCACAGTTTCTAGGTACATAAATCTGTTCAAAGAAAGGGGTCAGAAATACGTCACAGAAGCAGTGCTGAATCACTCGTATCTCAAATGATGTTGCCCATACAACTCTCAGCTTTGGCTGTTTGACCACAAAACTATGATATGTAATTTCAGGATATTCCCCTCTTTTAAATATCTTTTCGATTCTTCGGATATTCAGATACAGATGATTCAAAAACTCCTGTACGTCCTCTTTATGTCTGTGATTCGATGCAGAACTGCGGAATGCTTTCAGCAGGTTTTCAAACGTAAATATTTCTGTTAAATGTTCGGGTATATACATTCATTCACTCCAATTCAATACATAAAAAATCACGCACGGTATCAAGAGTATCTGTAGACTGCTCAAGATCCGTGCATGACTGATTTGCGTACATTACGCAGGATACAGGATCCTTTATGTTATGCTCTGGTCTTTTCGACATATCGTCTTATTCTGACTGCTGGCACATCCTTTTCGGATGCTTACTAAAGCGGGACGCACGCCGATCCAAGTATTCGTTACATTGTTGTTGTTCATTGAACGATTGTTGTAATTCAAATTCATTGCATTGCGAGGCGAGCTGGAAACTAGACCCATAAAAAAGCCAAGCGTACAACAAACACTCAAGAAACCCAAAACGAACCGGCGTTTCTATCCTGTATCCCGACCTAGAGATTCTTTTTTCTAAGTTCTTCTTTTCTAAGTTCTTCACTTAGTTTTATATTTGAATCTGACCAGCCCGCAAAATATTCCTCTACAGTTGCGAGCTTGCCACCTAAGTCCAATTCCTCTACAGGCGTTATACACTCCATCCGTCTGGCTCTTTCAAGTCTTCTCGTCATCCAGCGGATGTTGATTTCTGCCTGTTTTGTATATTTTAGACATTCCTGAATATCGTACTGCCGATATTCATTGGCCCAGAATATACTTTTCACTATATTTTCCGATGTCATCTGCAAATCATGCACGATATTGTTGCGAAACTTCTTTGGTGCATGAGCACTTACTGTCACAAGTGCGTCATCAAACGACTCTGCATGTCTCAACAGATGTAACTCTTTCTTCTTTTCTGCCATAATTCAAAATCATCATGAGGGGACGCTTCCCCTCATACTCCCCTCATTTATTCTGACATTTATTTCTCATAGGATGGCAGTACTGCCATCTTCAAATGTCGGTTTGCCTTCATTTCTTGAGGAAATGAAGGCGTGGTTTTGAGCACTTGCCCTTGATTCCTCCTATTTGTAGTTTACAGAATCCACCACGCTCGCAGAGACGGTCGATAAATCGACCGTGAAAGCGGGACGCACGCCGATCCAAGTATACGTTACATAGTGGTTGTACATAGAACGACTGTCGTAATTCAAAATCATCGCAATGCGAGGCGAGCTGGAATTGCTGTCTCTGAACCACATATGGTTCGCTGAGTTATTTGTGCCTTTCAAGAAATTATAAACCTTGTTGGCGTTGTTTAGATCTACAAGATTGGATACTTCTTCAACGCTTGGCAAGAATACATGTCTTGAAATCGTGTTATAAGTTGTGTTGTTATACCCTTTTTCACTGTACTTCCAACAGTTCAAAGGATAGGCACCTTGTGCATCGTCTGGGATATTTGCCTTATACCAGATGACCCATTTTGGATTCTCTGTAGTACCTTCATTATAATACCAGTCGCCATTTGAACCACCATTTGGATCAAACCATCTCCATTTTGGATTAGACGAAGTATTATTATATGCAGCCTGCTTGATCTCCGTTGCCAGAATGGCTTTCTGTAGCTTCTCAGGAAGCTGTTTATACCATGTATTTTCTAGATAGTTATCAATGTAACTTCCTTCGTAAGTATTGGAATACTGGCCATCCGAACGCTTCTCATCTGGTGTTTCATAGGTTCCGACTTTGTAGTTTCCATCTGAATCCACATTTGGCTGATACTGCATATTTCCAAGACTTTCTCCATCAATCAGCATGTATGTATCATCATCTGTCTGAGCCATAACGATGAACTTCATTCCTTCGATTTCAAGTACAGTTCCTGTCGCATATCCATTCTGTGCTTTGAATGTCAATGTGTCATTATAAGTTCCTGAAGTCATAAAGTTGGCTGGGTTTGCAGTAAATTTCAAGTCTGCTGTCGTAGTGCCTGATGATGTAGTCTCAAGAACAATGGAATTGTTTACGATTTGGTTTCCGTCTTTTGTGATCTTATAAGCACCCATACGCCCTGAGCTGGATTTCATATTGAATCCATTTTCGGATTTAACACTGATTTTCAGGCTGGCATTGGCTTCCTCATTGATTTTTGTAGCTGATACAGTCAAAGTATCCTGCTTATTCAAGTCGATTTCTGATGGAATCGTCCATGTGTAGCTGCCATTGCTTGTATAGCTGACTCCTAAAGATTTTGAATCATGACTAGCCTGTACAGTTGAATTTGTCTGTACGGATGCAGGTGCAACCGCATTTTCGTCTTGCTGTACTTCCTCATTTTCTGCTTCGACAATATCAAGTATCTTGAAACGAACCTGCTGAGTGTCGATCACAGTTCCTTTATCATCTTTGATGTTTACATCAAAGCAATACACACCATTTGAATTTGCCGTAAAATCCAGAACATTCTTAGAAGAATCATTCTGTACCAAAAGCTTCTTATCAAACACATCCTTATAGAATTCATTCGAATCTTCTGTTAATTCTAATGTTTTACCAGTATCTGTATATTCCATGTGAAGTGTAGCTGATGTGTTGTCTGTAGAATACGTTGTCTCAGACTTTAATTCGCCGCTTGTCTGTTGTTCGGTTGTTTCCGATGCAGAGGAATCCTCAGTATTCTGTGAAGAAGATACATTCTCATTTGAGGCAGTATCACTTTCCTGAACTGTATTGTCGGTGGCAGTACTGCCATCTTCCTCCGTTTCCATTTCAGTATTCATTTTAATATTCGACGTAAATTTTAAATTATTGACTGGCTTATATGTATCCGTCTCGTTGGCCATGACTGGCATAGATAAAATTCCTGCCATCATTGACATACTCAGAATGCCAGACAAAATCCTCGTTCCAGTTTTTAAACATACGTGTTTCATGTCTTTATTTCTCCTTTCTCGGTGACTGTGCATCATCCACATAATTCTTTAAATAGATAACTAGACCCATCTCAATCAAGGCAAGTAATCCAATCAGAATCCAACGTCCTGAATTGGCATTTACAGATGTATTTACATTGCCTGACTGACTCGTTGAAGGTGCTTGTGAACTAGATGCTGTTTCTAGTTTTCTGTACACAGCTTTCAATGTCATGTTTGTGTCCACGACATCATTGAAATTCCACATCTTTCCTGTTTCCACATTCATCCATCCGACAAATTCATAACCATCCTTCAAATAATGGGCCGGTTCACTGATTCGACCACATTCATCCAGTTCTACAACAGATGAAATGTCACCATCTATCAGTGTGATTTTTGCGGAAACTGCATAGGTTAAGGGTACAGTGGCCTCATCCGCAAGCACAGGCACGCTGATACCGCTTAACACAGGTATCAGCATCATCCCCAGTAATACAAAATGTTTTTTCATGTTCTCTCCTCCATTCCATTTACTTAAGAAACTGAAAAATCATTGATCTAAACCAGAAATATTCGAAAGGTGGCAGTACTGCCATCTTGATTTCTGACTTAGATCAGCAATTTTATAAAAGAATCAAAAGAAGAACAGACCTGTCATAGAAGCCTGTTCCTCATATATTCAATTGTACGTACTGCTTTGAATTACTGATTGATGATACTTGCTGTATAAGTCAAAGTACCATTGTAGTGACCTGCTACTTCAGCAGCCTTTGTAGTTGTATCCAAAGTGAATTTCATTGTAGTTTCACCAGTGTTAGTACCTGAGTTTACATTCAATACATCTCCGTTTACAGCGATGTCTTCAGAACCACCATTGTTAGCGTGGTATGTCAATACTTCAGCACCGCCGTTTGTGATTGTGAATGCACCTGCATCACCAGATCCTGCAACCTTGATATTCAATTTCTTTCCTTCGGGAATGATATTTTCTGTAACTTCGACATTATTGCCTTCTTTAGCTACATGCTGATTAATACCTGCATTTTTACCGAAGTCGATTTCTGGGTGGATTGACCATTTATATGAGTCTTCAACCAAATATTTTACATCTGTAGTTGCACTAGTTGGTTCAGTTGTTCCAGTCACTTCTTGTGCAAACACGTTCATTGTTGGAGCTGCTACTGTAGCTAAAGCTGTTGCACCAGCCAATAATAAATTTTTAAAGTTTTTCATAATCGTCTTACCTCCTAAATTAAAATTAAATTGCGATTATTTGTTCTGTACTGCGTCTATGACCCACAGGCAGAATAAGGATCTATATCATATAAACCCTTATGACTGGATGCACTGGAAAGGAGGAAGGAGTACACCCAATCATAAAAGCTCATATAACACAAAAGGATGGCAGTACTGCCATCCTTGAATAGATGTATATTTGATTATTTTACATTCAGTGTTAGATTCACAACACCCTGATTTGTCTTTGTCTTCTTGTCAGAGCGATAAGGCTGGATAATGATGTAAGCATCATAAGAACCTTTTTTCAACGGTCTTGAGATTTCCATCTTCTGAATGTAGTTGTTTGGTGATACCAGTCCCGATTGATACAGAAGCTCATCGTTTTCTTTAAGATACAACGCAAACGTCATGTAGAAACAGTCAGACTTAGATTCAACGCCAATCTTATGACTTTTACCGTCTTTTGTTTTGACCTTGATATTCTGAACTTTGTCTGAATATCCAATCGCCTCGATCTGGTATTTTCCTTTCTTGGTCTTTGTGATTTCAAACAAGTCTTTGTCATACTTTCCGACAGACTTTACTTCAGAATCAATTCCATTCAGTTTCAAATAGTGGTTCAATTCCACTTTATTTCCACTGTCTACAACAAGATCTTCCACTTCCTTGCCGTCTACAGACATTTTATCAACGTACCAGAAGTTCTCTTCTGGATTATGAAATTCAAATCCCTGTGTAATTTCCTTTGTATTGGCAGGAATATTGAATGCACCCCAACCTGGCAAAGTTACATTTTTACTGCGATCCACAGGTTTTTCCGGCTTAACATAACTGCTCTGTTCTGTATCTACATCCAGAGGTTTATCATCATCCTTTCTGTTGAAAAGAAAGAAACCGCCTAATGCAATAATCAGTACAAGTATCAGTATAATAATGTTCTTTCTTTTATCCTTTTTGTTCTCATCCATAAATATCATCCTCCATATTTCAGATGGCAGTACTGCCATCTTGTTAAAGCTCTAAAAAAGCATCCAAGACTCCGTTGTTTCAAGACGGAGAGGGATGCTATTTTGAATATCTACATAAGCAGTACACTTATGTCAATTCCATTAATAAAATGCCCAACAACTCTATTCAGGCATATATTCTTCCAGATCATACAGACATTTTGTAAGTATATATCTAGATGTCTTAGAATTCCTCCATCCTTTCTGCATCGCTGCTAGATCACGTAATGCTCTAAAAGTATGTGTTGAATCTTTTAAATCATCCCAGTAATCCTTGAAAAAATGATAAATCAGTCCAAATGGAATTTTTTCATCTCCGTATTTTCCATTCAACACATCTATGAAATAACTTAATGTTTCCAATGCTCCTGAAAACTTTAATGATGATTCAATATCAAAATTATCTTTCTTTAGTTTTTTTAAAAGTTCTCTAATTGAATCCAAACAATCCAGCAAATGTTCCATCGATTCTTTATCTACCTTGTATTTACCTATATATTTTTGTTCGTTGATTGCAAATTCAATAAACGGCAGTACAGGAAGTTCTTTAGATTTCCAATTAATCCCATCTGAATTGTATCCAAAAACCGAGGAAAGAATATCGCCTGAAGTATCTCCATTATATAAATTAAGTATCCAGAATCTGATTTGATCATTTTCAGTTAGAAAACTGTCTACAAGTCTTGATTCCAGTATCATGGAAGTTTTCACTCCTTTATATGACGATTCATCATCAGCCATAGTTTCAATCAGTTTTTTACTCTTCACAGAGCTAAATAATAATATTTTCTTTAAACTATTAAGCACCATAATCTACCTCCTTATCAAAAGATGGCAGTACTGCCATCCTACATAAAAGGAAAAACCCCCTTTTAATTAATTATTCTGAATCTTGCTCTTTTACTTTGTTGTATGCCATCTCCAAAGCATCATTATCCATACTTTGAAGTTTTAAGCAAAAATCTACAGTATCTTCTGAGTTGTTAAAATCTATTTCAGGATGATTTTGTTTCACCTCAGCTTTATATTTGTCAAGCAGGTATTGACGTGCCTTTTCTGGCGTTAATTGTTCATCCTCAGAAGATTCATTTCCACCAAAGAATTTACAGAATATCACTACCACAAACATGGCTATACTAACGTAAAGTATCGACATTATCGAAAATAAAAATGGATTGTCGTACATCTTTGCACACCTCCTCCTTATATAAAGATGGCAGCACTGCCATCTTGCAAAGCAAACGGAATAAATACATCCCATTGAGTACTATTCTGAATAATATTCTTTCACCATGCCATACACCTTTTTTAATGTTTCGTTATCCATATTTCGTAAATTCAAGCAAAAATCAATGATTTTTGCTGTGTAATCAAAATCATTATCAGAATATTTTCGTTTCAACTCATCTTGATATTTATCAAGCAAATAATGGCGAATGTTTTCCAGTTCATCATCTTGCATCTCCTGCTCAATTTTAAACTTTTGGCCAAAGTATGCCAAACCTGTAAAACCCATTATCAACATTATAAATTCAAACATCCTTGCACGCCTCCTTTTAATATTCAACAAAAGCAACTAATCCATCGTAATAATACGTAAAGTAATTTCCTTTGATTGTTCTGCAAGGTTTATCAACTGTTGGATTGCAGCAATCATATGGATAGATATTAAATTTCCCATGTAAATAAGGTCCACGATGAGAATCCATCATATCAGACATAATTCTAGAGGCAACACTATGATCAGAATCCTCCTTATTAAAAACTGCAACACGTGTAGTCCCATCACCATACCCGTTTGGAATGAGCACTTGAAATTCTTCGTTACCAACAAGGAGACTACCTACATCTGATGCTGTTTTAAAACAACGATTTCCAAATAACTCACGTACCCTATACCAGTGATTTCCCCTGTCTTTTCCGCACAAGGAAACCATACAATAAATTACATTCAAACCACATTTTTTACTTAAGACTTTTCTCTCAAATTCAGCATAATTTTTACAAGTCTTATATAGATTTAAACACTCCTCATTATCAAGAATGCATGATGCTAAATAATGTACACTACAGTACTTGGACATGTTTTCCTTTAGTACATCATCAATATTTTCTAATTTCATTTTCACCCTCCTGATAGCAATCAAATAGCTATCCTATTAAAACAACATTCATCTTCCGTTAAGAAATTTCATCAAAGCCTTAATATCTTTATCCGCTTCATTTTTCTTTTTCAGATACAGCATGTTGACTGTATCCATATCCATATTTGTGAAAAAGGCATCTTCTTCACCTAAACCATATATCTCCTGTTCTTTTTTTGAGAAAGGCAGATTGTTTTGATTATGTCCGTCTTCATCAAGAACAAAAGAATAATCATCAGGAGTACCTCCTCCACTCTGTAGATTCAAATATTGGATATTGCCGCTGGCATCCAGATACAATCTGTCATGTGCATCCGTTCCTACCATATGTATAACATCTGACGAAATGTCTTTAACATATAATGCCGGTAAACAAAAATATTCAAAGTTGATCAATATGTACCACCACCTTTATATAAATCTGTATATATATACATTTGATTAGTCTAAGAAAGATGAGCAGGCTCATGTTTTCTGCTCTGTCCAGACGATACTGGCTTGCGGATCGTTGTCCCATGTCTAATAATTCGATGAATTAGATTTTGACATTCTCTTTAAAAATCTCAATCCATCACATGTTAAGATAGCCTGTCACAGCTAACGTTTGCAGCAACATGAAAAGGATACGTTGGAAAGCAGGAGTTTCACCTCCTGAGAGAATCACATTGCTACATCTTGAAATTAAAAGTTGAAGGTTTCAGGAGTTGCACCTGATGTTACTTGTACCTTCATAAACACATCATGAAGAAAACATAGAATTGAATGTATAGAATATGTACCTATGAAAAGAGAAGAGCAATTATCAGTTTTCTTCATGAGCAGAGCTACTTGACTTACAGATAGATTAGTCTTTAAAAGGATATGCCTCCTTCGTATTTAGATGGAAGTCAAGTTAAGCATGCTGATATACAAATGCAAGTGTTATATTCGTAGAAGGAACTTGCTCCTTTTCATTGTGTGGCATTCATATATCATAAAATTGTGTTTGAGGATTATGGGAGTTGCACCCACGGAACTTGCATCCTCATGTAATGGCAGGCTCATGTTTTCTGCCACGGTCATTTTCGATATCTGTCTGGCTGTTTATTAAAACTATTGGCGAAAAAGTATTACTTTCTATGATATCTCTAAGTCCAAAGGGGAGACGTATAGAACAGGTTCTAACAGATATCTGGATTTGACTTTGTGTTTATCGTTATTCTGTTGTATCCGGTGAGCATAACAACATTTAACAGTAAACAACCACATGTCTATCTCGTTTGGGTCGTGCGTCGCAGGCGGTCGAACTACTCAGCACGGTGTGAAATGCGATGATAATATAGATAACATCACATTTATATTGGACTTACAGGCAAGCGGGAAAGCCACGTCATGCCATGCCAATTTTTAAACTTTATCAAGTATCAGCTCATCGCCTTTACAATTTCTTCGTATCATGTCTCGAAGATAAGAACAAGGGACAAGCGTCAGCGAGACGCCGTAGGGCAACCCTTGTTTGAATCAAGAGACATGAAAATCAAATAACAAAAATAAAATCAATAAGAAAAATACAAATTTAGCGAACGTGTTCACTTCGTTCACGCTCAGATTTGTACTGATTCTGATTATCCACTGTATTGATACGTTCAGAATATAATCCAATCATTTTTTTCAACTTCTCTTTTTTCTCAATCAGTGGATTCCTGTTTTCGGAGATAAACGTTTCAATTTCCTCATCAGAAATATCCATCACATTTTCAATTTTTTGTTCGGTCATCATTTCCACAGTATTGTCTACGTTTTCCAGAAGATGATTTACCTCATCAATCTGTTTCTGTAATTCATAACGTCTTGATTTTAATTTATCTATGTTCTCTCGATCGTGTTGAAGCAGATTTCTGTAATTCATACGATCCATGACTTTCTGTACTTCCGTTGCTTTCCATCTAAAGTATGATTCCTGACGAACTGATTTGAATAACGTTGTAGTTGGATCGAACTTTACATTTGCACTTTCATAAAGATTTCTTCGTGCCTGCATTACTTTGTCAAAGTCTCCCTGCGAATCCAAAGCACTTTGTATATCTTGTGTGTTGATGATACGTCCATTGTTGTTAATCCGCTGCATAACATCTTCCAGTGTATAGCCCAATCCATCTTCATTGGGTTCCAGACGATTTGTACGAACTATATATTTGCTTTCTGGCATACGAATACGTAGTCCTTTACGTTTTCCTTTTGTCTTGTCTTCAAATAATCTTTTCAGCTCTTCAGCATCCTTTAATCCTTTGTATGCCATACCAGAATCAAACACACTAACATCTTTGTCAATTGGAATCGTAATTCGAGCCGTCTTGTCTTCTGTAAGCCATTCAAATTCTTCAGGCTCAACACGTACATATTGCGTATCATATGGAATACGCACCATGTAACTGCCGTCCTCCTCTTCGTGAATCAGTTTCACATTGACAGTGAACTGGAAAACATTGGCATCTGTTGATTTCATATCATCATAAATTTTAAAGCCCATGCATTCCATATAATTTTTGAAGTCGTTGTATGATGCAACCTTTGGAATGACAGTATCCATGATTTTTTTTATAACGTCACGATTGTTGTCAGAATGTTCACCAAGCCATTCAAAATAAGTTTGACTTCTGTTTCGAGTTTCCTCTAAAACCGAGAAACCATGTTTAACACAGATGCGATCTGAAATTTCACGAAAACGTTTCTGATCTCGTTTCCAATAAATCTTCCACGGCTTACCATCGTTCAAATAATAATTAACAGCAATATGTGCATGAATATTATTTGTATTTGTATGGACAGCAATAATATAATTTGCCTTACCATCTGAAATAGCATTTATCCATTCTTCAGCCAACATCATACAATCATCAGCAGAACCTTCACCAGAAGGCAAAGATAATTGAAAGTGATATCCTACAGATTCACTATGAGAATTGGTTTGACTTTTCTTCCATTTAAATGCTTCAGACATTGGCAATTCACTATTAGATGCAATCACATAATGACCGTTCTCTGTTTTAGATTCACCATTGCCAATATCTAAAATATAATTCACTAGATTAACAATGTTTCCTTTCATTGCCCAGCCTCTGGTCGTTGCCATAGCCTATCACCTCCATTCAACAAAAAAAGCACACTCTAACGAATGTGCTAAGATGGCAGTACTGCCACCGTTAAATATGAATCTCTCTATTACCTACAGTTTTTAAGAAGTCAGGATCCGTCTCCTTTAATGTTGTTTTTACACATTCAAGGAGATGTCGCTTCTTGATATATTGAAAATATAAAGATTTATCTTTGTCTCCAATAAAATTTCTAAAATCTTTCCAGAGAGCAAACAAATCATCTGAAACTTTATCAAGTCTATCAAAATGTTCGTTCATCTCATTAAGAGTATAGCCTCCACTGCATACCTTGTTTCTCTTGTTGATTTTATTAATAGCAGATCTAATCTGACGTATATTGCTTCCAATTTTATGAGTTAATCTTAAAAAATCATTATTCTCAGAAACACAGCATATCTCAGTATACATTGGATTCATACAACAATTAATGATATATTGAGTTACACTTATGGATAAAGATTTAGAAACATCATAAAGCATTTTATAAAATGAGTGTGACATTTTGATAAATACAAATTTATTTTTAACTTTGGGATTTAAATCATACTCATCAAAATAATCATTATAGAAAGGAATGACGGTATTTTGTGAACTATAGGAAAACACATCCTCTAGATTACTAGGTTCATTAACCCATAAATTTATGCAGGACTCGATTCTGTCAATTTGTTCTAAAAAAAAATCGTCATGAAAAATTAAATCAAGACGATTTGTATCTAAAGACTTTTTGTATAACGAGTTCAATTCAAAAGCTATCGTATTCTCCATATCAGCAATCTGAGTAAAAGTATTCATAAAATCAACTGGGAGTTCCCTACTACAAACAACATAAAACGAATCAGACAAACACCGTTCCCTTATGAAGTTAGATTTAGAGACTCCAAAAAAATCAGAGCAACTATTCAAGTAGTCAAATAAATTATCTGATACACGAATTGAAATTCTTACATCCTTTTTTTCTTTTCTTTTTAAGTTATAGTTCTTCATATCAAGAAAAATACCAACATACAAAAAAGGCACAAGATATTTCCTGCGCCTTTATTTGCATTCCTTTACAGTTTACATTTTAGCACAGGTCAAAAAAGTACACAAGACATAAATTCAACATTTTTGCTCTAACAAGATGACTTCTTATGAAATAGAAAATAGAACTGTATAAAAACATTTAGTTCAAAAACAATTTAAAAGTTACAAAGGGGTTTGGGGATGAAATCCTCAAAAAATAAAATGTGTGTACAACACAT
>ERZ1035027.133-NODE-133-length-46455-cov-39.469418_pt1 | contig 46455 bp, 69 predicted proteins | sample MGYA00520604_ERZ1035027 | MGnify/ENA primary metagenome ERZ1035027 (study PRJEB33766, sample SAMN09781743) | gut metagenome | biome: gut microbiome | host: Homo sapiens | place: Madagascar | study: EMG produced TPA metagenomics assembly of the PRJNA485056 data...
CAGCTACCATACAACCATTTAGCGTATCAATCACAAGATACTTAATCTGCTTCTGTTTATCATTGATTTGCTGCATTAGACTATAAATAGAATTGGGGTCATCACATACGAAATAATTCTTATTTGTCTTATTATACTGATTGCGCCATCCCTTCCAACTTAGCCCTTTACCATCTGCGTCGATGTAGAATGTCAGCTTTGGGTCAAGATGCTCTAGGCTAGTTGTCTTACCAGAGCCACTTGCTCCAAGAATCATAATTGCTTTACTCATTAAATTGCTTAATCCTCCTTAACCTCATTCAATTTCTTTTAACCAAAAATCACGCTTGCATTTGCCACAACTAAATTCTGGCTGATTACATTCGTTTGTTTCTTCGCTCCGATATTCTTTTGAAATTAAAGCCGGACAGACATTAAGGTATCTATCTTCAAAAATCTCAGCATCAGGATATTGTTTCAAAAATTCACTCTGTCTTGTTTTTGCAGGATGTTCTTTTGCCCATTGTTCTACAATAGAAACACCATCTTCTTCTTGTTCATCAAATTCTTCTCCACAACGATACTTATATGCTGGGCATTCCTTACACCCACAATCGTTATATGTTTTACACATTCGATTAAACTGTTTCAAAAATTCAACAGCATCCATTATTTACACCTCCAATTTCTTCCAACATTTCATTTCAACAATTTTTTCATTCAGCGTTACCCATTCACCATTTTCATCCTTTTTCATTTTATTTTTCTCTTGTAATACAGCTTTAATCACATCGCCCTTTGATAATTGATGATTTGTCCAGAATTTCTTATTAACTCTATAGGTGCGTTCTGCTCCATAGCATAGATTGTATAGAGTACAATAAACCGTACCATATCCTGTTGTCTTGACATCTAATACTAGCCAATCGTTAGGGTCTGAATTTGGGTCACTGCCATCCACATACCCCAATAGCTCAATCTGCCATTTCAGCTTATCAACAATAGTGGTCTTAGGCATTTTCATTGAGCGCAGGATTGATAATATGATACCGCGATTATCAAGTTGACTAGCCGTTTTCTCTGTTATCTTACCAGCATATGGTTCAAGCATATCTACATTATAACCCATTTCAGCCCATTTGTCAAGTTTAATTGTCTTGCATTTTGAAAATTTATTAAAAATCTCAACGCCTAGTAATAGTGCTTTAGCTGGGCCAAATTCTGCAAAATAGCCAATCTTGACTAGGATATCAAGTTGCCGCGCATCTGGCTTTACTTCAAGCTGCTGAATAGCAAATAACACATCAACAAAATTCTTGAACCGCATATCGCGCATACCATATAATGCCTCAGCTACATCGTCGCTCATATATTTAATTGACCCAAGCCCCTTATAGATTATGTTTTCATCTGTATCACAGAAATAATCTGAACGAGAATGACGGAATTTGGGCGATCTAATTTTAATTCCAACCTTATGAGCATATGCGGTCAATGCAGCCGTTTTTTCCTCTTTGCCTTGATTGATATTCATAGCAACCGTAAGGAATTGGAGCGGATAATGGTATCTAAGCCATCCTGACACATATCCCTCATAGCTATATGGCTGACTATGATTCAGAGAAAACAGATAATTACTAGCATCAATGATAACCTGAATAAAATCAGCAATAACCTTATCTGATTCATCTTGTCTCATATTGTATCGCTCTGCCATTGTCTTAGCAAAGCCAGCCTTGATTTGTGGTATGTCTTTATCTGTGCCGGTCTTTTTAGCAAAATGACGGCGCACAACATCGGCTTCGCCCATAGTATATCCGCAATATTCATGTAAGAATTGGATGATTTGACACTGGAATACAAGATAGCCAAATGTCGGCTTCATAAATTCATCAATCGCCGTATTGCCAGATTTACGGATAACGCCGTTAGCAAGGTCATCACGATATGACGCACCGGCAGGACGAATTGCGCCGTTACCGATTGATAGTAAGGTCATATAGTCAATGTTTGGATTCAACGCCTTAAATTTCTGGATATTTGATTCAGACAAGAGTTGCTTAATATATCTATCGCCAGTCGTGCCTTCCCACTGGAATATAGCTGTTGTATCATCTCTAATGCTATCCCATACGGCTTTGTCATTTATATCAACATTATCAGGCGTTAGACGCTTAATGCCAGCTAGTTTACATGTCTCATTGATTAGTTCAATGGTATCAAGCTTGAGCAAGTCGAGCTTAACATAATTCTGTAAATCAACCTCTTTCATATTGATTTGGCTGATTGGTACATCATCAGTCGATGTGGTGAATAAGCCCATACGATCATCAATAGAATGAGGTGATACGACTAAGCCGCACGGATGGTTGCCAACAGATACAACACAACCATTAACGATATCAACATATTTGAATAGCTCTGGATATTTAGCACGGCATTTGTCCTCGTCCTGTTCTACCGTATTACAGATTTGCCCAACTTCATCAAGTGGCATCTCTAATGCTCTACCAACGTCACGAATAGCGCCCTTTAGAGCAATTGTATTAAATGTGACAATATCAGAACAATATAATCCATGTTTATTGAATATATATTGCTTGACCTCATTGATTCTACTAGGAGGAAAATCCGTATCAATATCAGACAGCGATACGCGCTCTGTATTCATAAATCGTTCAAAATTAAGCCCGTGCTTAATACTATCCATCTCAGTGATACCAAGTAGATAGGCAATGACTGAACCATTACATGAGCCGCGCCCATACCCCACAAGAATATCTTGTGTTTTACACCATGCTATAATGTCCTCCATGAGCAACATAAAGTCAGTCGCGCCATTATGGACATATGCTTTCATCTCATATTCAATGCGGTTTAAATATTCTTGATAATTAGGCAGTTTGTCAATACCACGCCATACAATGCCATCTGCAATCTTGGCTCTAAGCACAGCCTCGCTATTATCACCCCATAGATGAGGATATTTGTAGCTATAGTCAAGCTCAAATGGCTCAATCATATCCGCTACGGTATTGGTCATCTCGATAGCATCTAAGTACACATCCATAGGTAACGCATCCTGCATACGACATAGCTGCACTAGCTCGTCATAGCTCATCATTTCAAGATGAAATTTATCTTCACCATCAAAATGGATGTTCTTTGCTTTCTGTAAGATACGCCGTCCATCTACATGAATAGAATTAAGCGCATGAGTATCAGTACACATCAACAGCCGCAAGCCGCTTTGCTTAGATAGAGCCCATAGTGTATTGTTATAGCTCTTTTGAGCGGGGTCAAGATGAGGTTGAATCTCAAGAAAACAGCGGTCTTTATGCTCACATAGCCAATGATAAAAATCCCATCGAACATCATCTGGTGCTTTATTCAATACGCCGCCAAGACAAGCTGTAGATACAATGATATTATCACTAGTATTCTTTACGTCCTCAATAGTAATTCGTGGTACATAATAGAATGAATTATCATCGCGATTGAACGCTTTGCTTGATAACTTATTTAGCTCTAATACGCCATCATAATTCTTAGCAATTAACAGACAGTGGTAATTATCACGGATTTTTTCTGATAGTGTCTGTGTTAAGTAAAATTCCTGAGCATGGATATATTTCATACCCATTTCTTCAGTATGCAATTTTTTCTTTACCCATTGGAAAATTGACCCATGTTCAGAAAATGCTATTGCCTTCATCTCTAATTCTGCGGCGCGATCTATATATTGGTCATAGCGCGTTACAGAATCTATATTGGTTACACCATTAGATAGCATTGAATGAAGGTGGAGAATTGTGTAATTTTCATTCATCACTTCATCAACTCAAATACATCTTCTTTTTCTTCGTACTGAACAATCTTCCCAAGATAATATTTAACCTCATCGTTGCAAGTATCAAGCGCACAGACAATAATACGTCCAGTATCATTAGATTCTTCTCGGCTTGTCATGGTGATAATATATTCATAACATTGACCTCTATGTACCTCAAGTCGCATTTCACCTTGAAATACCATATTGTCAACGCATCCCCGAATAGCATCTAATGTTGAAATCTTACGCTTAATTTCAACCTGAAATACACCAGCTTCATTCTTGAGCTTAATAACATCGCCAACGCTATATTCCATCTTTTTATTCCTCCTTATACTCAAACATATCTACCAACGAATCAAATTCGCGGTATTCTTTCATTGATTCTTTAAGTGTGCCCCTATGTGGTCGATATTTCCAAGGCATATCTATTACTCCTTTTTATCAGTTCTAAAATCTACCAATCTATTGTTAGGGTCAAAATTCTGAGATGGTTTAGGCATGATGTCATCTATCATATCGTTAAACCAATCATAGCTATGCAATCTGTTCCACAACTCATTAACTTGTTCTTCTGTAAGAACTGGCAATTTGAATGTATTATCTATAATAACAACCGCCCCCTTTCATTTGATACTTGGATTATATCATAGATTGGAGTGGTTGTCAATAGGGTTTATTTAATTTTTTCAAATATAGATGCGTTGATCTTGCTGAGTACATACAACTCTACTTGATTTACTTTGTTTAATTAGCTCATCTTGTAGAGTATTAGCAAATTCTACTTTATTTTCATAGTTGCCATGTACTAGACATAGCTTGTTGAAACGGCATTGATTTATTAGATAGTCAATCAATTCTTCATAACTAGCATGACTACTAAATGAACGTAATTCTGTAATATTGGCTTTATTTGCTACGTTCACACCATCAATATTGACCTCTGGCATATTGGATTTGATTTGAGATGCAAGACCATTCTCCCCAGCAAACCCACAGAACAAGATATGGTTACGACTATCAGGCAGAGCCGTTTTAAGATGGCTCATAATCCTGCCACCAACAAGGAAGCCCGATGCACTGATGATTATACAATGCTCATTGCGCATTTGTAGATTAACTGATTCTTCTTGAGATTCAACAATTCGAACATTCTCAAGCTCATCTTCTTCCCACGGCCAGATTGCACAGAATTTAGATGCTAGAGGCGAATCGAGATAAATTTTGATCTGCTTATCAATACCCTCATCATGTAATAGGCGTAACATGGATTGTGTGCGGTCAAGAGAGAAGCATGGAATTAAGATTTTATTAGATTCAGCAACCACCGTCTTGATTTTCTCAATATCCTTATCTCTGTCCTTGGGGCTATTCGGTCGCCCCTGTTGACAATATGTGCATTCAGAGATAAGAACATCAACAAATGGTAATGTCTGTCTACGCGCCTTGTACGGTCTTTTAGCCGCGCCACCAATATCACTAGTAAAACCAATACGCTTAGTTACATATCCATCTTTTAGCTCAAGTACGCATTGCGCCGAATTGATAATATGCCCAGCAGGATAATATGTTAATTTAATATCAGGCGCAAGCTGGATTGGCGTGTTACAATCAACTTCAATGATTCGATTCAACGCACGTTCAATGGCTTGTTCATCATAGAATGGAGCTGCTTTTTGACCATGCTTATTCTGGATTTTTAGACAATCAGATCGCATGATTTTCAAGCTATCCTCCCATAGCAACTTTAGAAAATCAGTAGAGCCAGACGGACAGTAGAGATGAGCATTGCATCCTTTAGCATATAAAGCTGGAGCAAGACCAACGTGGTCTAGATGTTGATGCCCCAATACGATAAAATCTACCTCTCTTGACTTAACCTTTTTTAGTTGAGCAAGATTGGCCTTATAATCAGATACAATGTCGCCCATGCCCTGTATCATGCCGCAATCTAGCAGAATGCTGTATTTTTTGAATCGTACATGATGACAAGAGCCGGTTACATCAACAGTGGCGTTTGATAAGAAATGGATATAGGGCTTTTTACAACCTCTGTCTGTCAAATAGCCGACTCCTTTCTCATCTTTAGCACATTTCTGAGCACACAATCCATGCAATTCAAATCAGCATCATTCCACATTTTATCACGCTGTGCTGTCATACGTGGGTCGATCTTTACATATCGGTCACAATCTGGCTGATAATCACAACGATTGCAAGGAATTTCCCAGACATGGGACGGGCGTTTACTCATAATCATCATCCTCATATTCAGGCTCTGGGTTTACATCAAAGCCAATAGCTTGCGTCATTTGTGGCGTTGGTTTAATCGTCTCAGCCGCAGCTTGCGCCTCTCTTTGGTCAAGCTCTAAATCAATCTGCATACGGTTGATATGCGCATTAATAGCAGATGAAATCCATGTGACTACAGAATCAATCAATGGCATAGCGGCTGATACAAACAATATCGAGCCGCCAGCAATCCATAGTGGTAATAGATTATTCTTTTCTTTCATACATCGCCTTTCTTGATTTCATATAGCATTAAGCAGAGCCATAGTAACATACATACAACTAACCGCCATACATCATCCATTCTTTTTACCTCTTGAGTTGGCTTCTGCTACTTTGCTTTTAATGACCTCTCTAATCGCCTTAGCAGATGTCAAGCCGCTTGTCAGCTTATCAATCTCATAGATACAAGCGTCCCAACCTGTTATTAAACCCTGATTGAAATAGCTCTGGAATTTAGGCTCAAGCTCGGCTTTCAGTACATCATGTAGTTCACTATCCGACATATGTTCCCTCCCTATATGGAATATCGCAATTTGGGCAATAGACTTCTGTTAATGTCTCATAACATGGCTCATCTAGCTCAGTATGCAGCTCTCTATGCACATACCGTTCTAGCTCAGTGCCACATCTAGTGCATCGCCCCATAGATTCTAGCGCTGTGTCGGCTGTGACGGCTAATGGTAGACATTTTAGGCTAGATAGGTATACTAGACAATCAGCCGCAATATCCTCATCAGCGCCCTTGTATTGCTTTACGACAGCGTCTACGATTTCATATCGCATATCGGTCATGGCACTAGCTCCAGCCATTCTGTATCAACAATGAAGCTATAATGGTTATTTACATCCATAATATAAGCAAGTGTCTGATTCTTATGTTTAGCTACCGTTACAACTCTAAATCTATAATCTTCAAGTTCATAATCACACTTGCCAAAAATAATATCAGAAGCATATGTTGTCATCACATCATCAACTGAGATATGATTTGTTTTGCACCAATCAGATACAGTATGCGGATAATACCAATCAACAGCGTTATGTTTGAATTTGATCATATCCCCAGCCTTAATTTCTCTTGGCTTCTTTGCCTCAGCCATACGCTCTTTCAGTTCGTCAATACCAACCTGTAGCCGCCAATCATCGTCAGGATGACAACGAGTCTTTACCTCTACACCGTCTTTACTCGTCATCGTCATACGATTACCCTCAATATGTAGGTCATAATCGCCCTCTAGCCACTTAGGTGCTAGATTCTTTTCATAAAATTTGTATTCTAGCTTCATATCTTTCTTTGTCCTTTCTTTAATAATTTCTTCATATAGACTATTAAACACATCATCCCACATTATTATTCATATCCTCCTCAATTAAAAATTAACAACGCTCATTGCATTTACTGCTCTCTGTTCTGTTCTCTTAACATATCTGGACGTGATCTGAATTCCACTATGTCCCATTGCCTTACTAATAACCTCAATCGGTACATCAGCCTCAGACATCATAGTAGCAAATGTGCGGCGCATTGTATGATTGCTAATATGCAATTCTTCCCAATTCTCAATGCCAGCTTTTCTAGCACATACCTTGAGCATTGCACTGGTATTTTTGCCATCCATTTTATTGCCACGATTGCCCACGAACAGATATTCACAGCCATCTTTGCGCTCATTGGCAATATAGCTATCAATCAGCCTTATTGTCTCATCAGCCAGACCAACCAGTCTATCCTTGTCGCCCTTGCCACGGATGACCAGTACATTATTGCTACGGGATTCATACTGCTCAAGCGTGATATTAGCAAGCTCATGAATACGCAAGCCGGTCTGAGCCAACATCATAATAATCGCCTTATTGCGCAGATTAGTTGCAGCATTAACCATCGACCTTACCTGTTCGCCATTAAGCGCCGACTGCTCACGGTTCTTAATCTGCGGTGCTTCAAGCAACTCAGCAGGATTGCGGCTGATGAACTCGTTGCGATACAGGAACTTGAAATATTCTCTAACCGCTGATGTTCTCTGAGCCACAGATGCAGAGCTGAGATTGCTCATGCTAGACTGCCACAACTCAAGGTCAATCGGCTTGATTTCGGCTTCAGGCTTATTGACATATTCCAAGCAATTCTCAATCGCCTTGGTATATTCACGAATAGTACCCTCACTACGATGCTTTGCCTTGAGACTCATAACAAACAGTTCATTCATATCGTTCAGCTCCTTCATTTGATGATTTAAGTATAGCACCATAGCGGCGATTTGTCAAGGGTTATTTTTATTTATTTCATGATTGGACAAGTATTCATTCCATTGTCTTTCATCCAGCGGATAAAATCTTCTGCGGACAATTCTTCTGACAATCTCTTGAAGCTCATGTTATAATCCAATGGCTTGTAAGTTGTTTCACGGAAAATAGGGAAGTTAATTTTTTCCGGCTTGTAATCTTCCCTAGTGTAGTATCTCATGTTTTCAATGTGAATTTTCTTGATACTTCTATCAAAAATGCTGCGCTTAATGCAACCGTTAATATGTCCACTAACAATTTTAACCACAAGGTCTGTTTTGTCTTTGACTTCTTCTCTTGTGTCTGTTGGAGTTTCATGGCAATAGACAAGCTGTATGTCCCAATTCAAGATAGGTTCTTTGCCATCATTCATATTCATGTAAATGCGTTTCCAATACAGATTTTTCATTTATCACATCCCTTTCTTTTAGAAAAATCCCTATAATCTTTCGACCATAGGGATTTTAACAGGAGAATTATTTACTCATTGATTTCTGCCTTTAGTGTGCTTGTCGGCTTAAAGCTCAGTGCGTACTTGGCAGGAACTTCAATGGTTTCGCCAGTCTGTGGGTTACGAGCAGTACGGGCATCACGCAGCTTAGTTGTAAACTTACCAAAGCCATGAATTACAACGTCCTCATGCTGGACTAGGCTATGTCTGATATAGTCAATGAACGTATCTACGATCTCGGTAGTATCCTTGACTGTGTTCTCTGTGCTATCTGCTACAAACTTGATTAGTTCCTTCTTTGTCATAAATTCCTTTTAATTTCCTTTCAGTTTCTAATAAAATTTTATTAAAACAAGTCGCAATGTTCATGCGCATATTGACTTGATAGATGCGCGGAATAGGCATTCACCGCGCTATAAGTCTGCCGCCGCTCACTCTTTATAGTTCCCTTTTGAACTCAGTCAACCTTGAACATTCCGGACGATTCAAGGATTTAAGACGTTGCATCATAACATCAGGTGGTCAATCATCAACTATTCAGCAACTAGCATTACAACCTATAAACTAGATTGAGATTCATGCGACCAATTCATTATCTCAACCTTACAAATCCAAGGATTTTAGGGTTTTCTTAGGTTTGCATCTGGGTCAGTTACAATGCTGGGCATAGCTACGTGCAATCCTATAATCTAATGACCGTGGCAGGATTCGAACCTACATCTCAACCGCTATGGACGGAGAGTATTACCAATTAGGAAACGCGGCCATGGTAATGGGCTTTAAGGATGAACCCATTAGAACCATTTTGCAAGGACTAGCCTCAATCACCTTGCTATACGCCCATATCGGCACTTGGCGCTTTATTGGTGGGTTGAGTAGAAATCGAATCTACGACACATGAATTTTCAGTCCATTGCTCTACCTACTGAGCTATCAACCCATATTATCTCAAGCCGACTTCCTACCTCATAGCTATTTCTAGCATCAGCTCGTGAATGATGTTTACATAATATCCTTATATCACCTTCGCCGTTATGTTTTTGCATGGGTGCTAACGTGACACGATTGGGAGCAACCCCAATTCTCTAGTCTGTATCTGCCGCTTCTCAAACTCTGCGCAGACCCCAGTACAGGCGTGATATAGATTTAACGGTTATCTTCAAATCCGGTCGGATATTATCATACATCCTCGCATATCCAATGCAAGGCTTATTTGTTGTCAATCCCAATCCCTTTATTATTCCGAACAGATTGACTGGTGCGCTCTACTTGACATTACTCAGCAGTTACGCCATTCATGCTTATCTCATTTAGCTTACGCACGTTCCCTATATAATGATGGTTGTTCATCAAACTCCACTTAGCTACAGCTTCTGAATCCTCGCAGACTCTAAGGACTCGAATGTTTAAATTCTAACTCTAACTCCAAATCTGCGCTGGCTTCGTAGCACCATCATCTTTACATTCTCAATTATACCACATTTGATTTTATTTGTCAAGTATAATTTTTGCAATTAACATCCCAACTGCAATACCAGCCGCAAATGAACCTAGACAAGCTAATAAAATAATCATACACTAATAATCAATAAATTTTCCTAAACATCTAACCTTACAACTTATATTACTTAATCAACTAATCTAAATTTTCTTCATTATTAGTAAATGATTTCTTTGCGAGACGAGCTGATTTGAGCCGTTCTGCCGCTGCTTGCTTCTGTTCATCGGTCATTGAGCGAGTACGGAATGGGTTGTTGCCTAAACGAAATGGATATAGATTACAGTCATGGATTACACAATTTTTGACTTCATAAGCTGAACCGCAACAACATTCCAAACAGTGCTGTCTTATGGCTCTTAGTGGAGATTTTTCCATATTAGACGCTCCTTTAATTTAGATTTTATTTTATGGTCCCGCTATCAGAAGTCGAATCCGAACCGCGCCCCAATCTAGGACTCAGGGTGTATAAAGCCCTCGTGCTACCATTACACTATAGCGGGATATTAGTTTGAGCCTTTTATCGTCATGCTCAGGACTATATTTTCAGGAGGTTCACAATGAAGAACTGTAATTGAGATTGCCAAATCTCTCAACCACATCTGTATTATACCATAAGAATTGATATTTGTCAAGAACAAATTTTATTCATTTCAATAAATTTTTCACAAGTCCAGCCATTGAGAACCGGGATTTCATCACAGCAATAGCCCCATAGTCCAGTTTCCCGGTCATAGCGGTCTACACGACAAATGAAATCGCCAATTTTGAAATAAGTGTTAAGCATATGTCAATCCTCACCAATCTGCATTGATTACAATTTTATCACCATCAATACGAGCAGATTCTATCAAGCGCGATACTTGCTCCATCTGCCACTGACCTTCAAAATCTGGGTGATTTACAAACTTGAATAACTCACCAACCTGCTCATCGTTCAATACCATATCCTCACCATACATGTCTTGAGAATACGGTTGTCCTTTTACATGCGACTTATAGTAGCCAATAGATTCAAGAAATTCATACCACCATCTGCCGCCACCATCAACTGTATCAACGGCTCGATATGTGACCAATTCGCCACAATGCGGACAATAGATTGGCTTGGCACGGCTGATTGTAATATCTAATCCCATACATCATCATCTCCATTCATTTGATAATTGGATTATACCATATGGAATTTGATTTGTCAAGTATTATTTACGAATTTATTTTTAATATCCGTCCATCTTTTAATCTGGTCATCTACGTGTACCCATTCGCCACAACGTAGGTCTGGGTCAAACCACCATAGACCATAGTAGTTTGGATTTGTCTCATCTTCAATGGTACGGAATGGATTATCATATCCATGATAGTCAAATAGTTCCTTGACAAATTTTATATCAGTATTATTACCAACCGTAAATGCCTCTACATCATCAAAATCAGTCCATAAAAATGCGACATCATCAAGATTGATTTCTATTCCATCTTCCTTATAAAATCTTAGAGCACTACCATCTTGCTTTCTAACATCTGCATATCTACATACCAACTCATGACAATGCGCTTCATATTCATCATCAAATTCTGCGCCACAATATTCACATTTGTAAATTGTTGTTTCAATCATTCAAACAGCTCCTCCATTTCTCTAACATGATATTGTCTATCTTTTAGATCATCCACTCTAGTCCTAGCCAATTTCCAATTTGAACCAGCAAAGCCGCTTTTTATAACATCTGCTATAATCTGCTCATCCTTATATTTACGCCGTTCGAACCGTAAATCATGTAGCAGTTTATATATCTTATATCCATCTCTTGCATTGTATGAATTAAACTCAATAGCATGAAGCACATCCTGAATTTTATTCTCTACCTCAGTCAATTTATGATCTATCCATGACGCTCTTGCTACAAGCTGGTCATGCAAATCACAGAACGAGCCGATTTGGGCCAATGCTGAATAGTAATTCACCAATTCAATATCTGTAAACTGGTCGAAATCGACGGGTTTATCTGTATTGCTAATTTGGATAACCCGATAGCCAAGATTGCGCGTCTGCTTTGGCAGATTAGCAAGCGCATTTTCAGCTTTGGTCTTATCAAAAAATTGAAACGCCTCATTTAATTCAGTTGTTGGGACGAATTGCTTGATTGCATTCTGCATGAGATAATATTTTTGATTATAGAGTACATACATTTTCATCACCTACTTCTCGATTATACCATACTCATTTACATTTGTCAAGAGAATCTTTGTCCATTCTGCATTTTCATCTTCAGCAAGATAAAAGAATCGATGACCTCCGATTTCTATTTCAAATTCTTGAGCTTCATGCCAATCACTTGTACACCATCTCGGCGCATAGAAATACAAAATCGGCTTTTCGGTTACAAATTTGCCGCCATAGAACACATCCATCACAGCATTTTTGACTTCATCATATGCTTTTCGATCTTGCTTATCCAGATTTTCATTCCAGCCGCTATATCCATATGCCGATTTTACTTCTGTAGCCGACAAGCCGTCCTTGAGCATTGCATCAAAATAGCACTGGGCAACAGCCAGCTTGCCTTCATATGGTTCGCCACCAGCTTCACCAGCTACTACACATTCAACAAACCATGTCTCATATTCAGTCAAATGAAATGGCGGCTCATATATGAATGTGGATTCTGATTCCTGTTCTTCAATCTGTTCTTCAAGCTCTTGCTCGATTTCAGTCACTATAGTCTCCATAATGACTACATCATCATCTTGTTGATATTCAATTTTGGTTGCATCAATCGGCTCACATTTAACCCATTTAACAATCGGCTCAGATTCTACGGCTCGTTGCTCCATCATTGAATTGTATTCTTGAATCTGTGTATAGACAAATGCGCCACAAGCTGTAAATCCAACTAATGCCAATCCAATTCCTGCAATCATATATCGAATTTCATTTTTCATTGTCGATTCTCCTTTTTCAATTTCTGTCCTTGTATATGTATATATCACATTTGATTCTATTTGTCAAGTACAATTTTCAATTTTCATTTTGGAATTGTACATATCAATTTCGATTTTAGATTTCCAATTTTCATACATCTATGCAATCTCAAAAGTCATTTTTCATTTTCCAGCTCGTGCATATATAAATATCTATATACATATCCATTATCATCTACACATACATTTACATATTCATATGCAGATACATCTACATTATCATACACATAAATGATGAAGATAGCAATACGCATGATATAGATATATGTATTTATAGACAATACGCAGACTAGATACATATACACATCCATCAACAACATTACTTTCATGCACACATCACGATTTATATTAGCACCAAAGTAGCACTAATCATGATTTTCACATTTTTTATATGAATATTCGCATACATCATCACATTTTTCTGTGGGAGATTTATGCACATTCACACATTTTTCCATCGTAAAATGATGTGCGGTTGTCATTTATTCTAACTTGTCGCTCCGATATAAGATAAACAAGTTGAGCCACAGCCCGCTCGTGCCGATTTGAGCCGTGTTTGTATCTGGCTTAGCAGATTATATACCTAACCCAATCGAGCTGCCACACCTGTTTTGAGCCGCTACAGACGCGCCGCAATATTACATACACACATATTACTGGGGTAAAATCAGCATGATCTAATCCGCATACGCACACATGAGAAAATCCGGCTCGATTTTTTCCGCGCCGAGCTAGTATATGTACTGTATATTGCTGGGAAAAATGTAAAAAATTATAAGGTCACACACATGCGAGGATTTTTTGCTTCGATTTATTTCTTCACTTAATTAAAGCATAGCTGGGAAAATATGGTAATTGGAAGTGACTGGCAATCTAGTTAAACGTCTTTAACTAATGGGCAACCTCCCCCTCCTCATATGTCTCTCGCATAGGTCATTTTGATTATAGCAGATCATGCTCCATATGTCAACAAAAAATTGTATAAAAAATAACCATCCATTTTAGGCATATTGTACAATACCAGTCTGGCGACTCTGACGGACGTATACGGCGCGAACTATGCTAGGCATGTAGGAACGTAGGGACAAAAAGAAAGCCCGCCAGCAGACCGCCAGCGGGCTTATAAAGCGTATCGTGCGCCATAGTCAAACCAGCTTAATATATTGCATGGACACGGTTACATATTGCAAAGATGCTATATCAAAACGGCGCACTTCTTCCACGCCATACCCAGACGGACAAGCCTTGTAAAATTCTTCCACCTGATTTTCAGTCATTGCATTTACTTTTTTCATGATATTTTTACTCCTTTCAATTCTCACGCCTTCAACGCCCCTTTACGGGCTTTTCAGCGCGTCGGCATATAGTTTGACGTTTTTTCTGTTTGCGGCGTGGTGAGCTTGCTATGCCGTCTCACCGGGCCAGAGTTCGCCTTTTACGTCATACCATGAAATGAATACGCTGCTTATATCTTCCGTGCCGAAATAACGCGCGGGAGTTGTTTCCGTTCCGTCTGGCAAAATAACAGATTTATTACTATATTTCCCCCAACTGTCCGCCATTGCTTCCCACTCTGTTTTATACACGCGGTTTACAATGACAGAGTTGTGATACAAAAATGTCCAGTTGTCCGATACCACACGCGGCGATCCGTGCTTTTCTTCGTCATATGCGCAGATATAGCGTTGTCCGTTCTCATATTTTCCATAGAATAACATGGTAAAATCCCCCTTAAAATTTACAATTTTTTACACTCTGTACCCGCTCAACCACCTTGTAAAAAAGTGGTAAAATCTCGACGGGTGCGGGCTTGCTTCTTGATTTTGGTAATAATTTACAAATTTGTAAATAATCTGGATCGCTGTCAATATGATATCCGGCACGGTCTGCGACGGTCTGAAGCTGGTACAAGTTGGAATCCCAAAATTTTACACTGTGCATACAAACCCTTCTTTTTGCATGATTCTACAAATGTTTTCCGCGTTTTCCGTTGTCTCTATAATGATGTTCCCTTCCTTATCTTTCCACCAGTACAATGTTTTGTTGTTTAACAAATGCGGGAAATCGTCAGGAAATACCGCTGATTTTTTGTTTTTAAGTTGCGGATTTATAATAAACATATTTTAACCTCCTAAAATTTTACAGACAATTGCAGGAATCCAGAAAAAGCTAGAAATTGCTATCAGACCGCCCAAAAACTGGAAAGTCCAGTAAATGGGATTTAAGCGGCGCTTGCGTCTTTTCATTTCAAATAAGCTCGTTTTCATTGAATCCGCAAAGATATAACGCTTTTTCATTGTAAAAATCTCCTTTTCATCAAATCTTTTCACCACAATAGATGCGATATAGAATGTCTAAAGGGATATTATGTTCTATTTTTCCAAAATACCAACGCGAAAACATAGCTCCGCTATCATCATAGCTAGCTTTTTCTGCTAGGTCGAGAAGTTTATGTGCATAATTCGAGCGATGGAAGAAAAACAACTGTTTGTTCTCGTCATATACTTTAAGGAAATATTTATATTGCTTCATTTTATGTAGTCTCCTTTTCTTAAAAAATGTTATGGAGTGCCGCTTTTTTACGGAAAACGTTTAATAATATTCTCCTTTTTTGTGCTTTTTCTCTTGCTTTTTATTCGTGTTTTCGATTACACGCCAGCCCGGAAGTTTTGTACCACTCCATATCCGATCACCTTTTTTCCAGTCTGTTCCATCTTTAATGCGTTCCAATAAGTACATGATTTTTCCTCTTTTCATGTTTTTTTGTTTATGGAATAGGGCTTTTTAAACGGAAACCCTTTAGAAACCGTGGAGAAATGTTTAGCGTTCCATTTCCATATATTCTACAATAATGCTTTCTATTTCATCGCAAGCGTCCCAATCAAGCGGAAATTCTTCACGTTCTCCGCCCCATGCACAAATTACGGCGTGCAACTCCGTGTCAACGTAACAAGTCGGGCCGCCGAGTGTGACATATAGCCGGACAGCTTTCACTGTTTTTGTACTGGTTAAAATTGCCTCAAAGTCAAGCGCGTCCGCCACATAGTCACATAAACTCATTTTTTCGCCGTCGTCGTTTTCTTCTTCCGTCGTTCCATTGTAAATGGACATAATCTCTTCTGCAACGCCTTGCGCGTATTCTTTACATTCTTTTTTCATTTTTTGTTCCTCCTGAAATATATCAATTTTCAAACTGTTTACGGAATTCTTTCTGGTGTCTAGTTGTTGTATTGCTCCATTTCCCTAGTTCTTCCACCTTGCCATTAACACAACGGCTGACGATCGTGTTATAGCTCTGCAATTCAAATGTTCCGTCCTCATGATCAATAACATGAGCTTTTCCATAAAATGACTTCCGTGCATCAAATTGGGCTTCAAGTTCGTAAATTTTCATTTTTTTTGTTCCTCCTGTTTTTGCTTGTTTGTTTATCGTGGCTTCATTGTATCAAATGTTTTTCTTTTTGTCAATTGTCATATTGACTAAATTTTATCGGCTGTTTTTGTTTATTTTTTATAATGGAGGCGGGATTATCTCCCGCGCTCCTCCTCTTCTTTTATAATTTCTTTGGCTTCTGTTTTTGTGTCCGCGCTTGCTAAAAATTTTCCATTTTTGTAAATTTCATAATGTTCACGGTCTTTTTTAATTGTGTATTGATTTTCCATTTGTTTATGTCCTCCTTGCATTTATTATTATAGCAGTTTATAACCAGATTGCAAGTTGGAATATTGCACAAAAAAGCGCGGCTGATTTTATACAGATTGACGAAATGAATAGCAAAGAACAATCCCGGCCAGCTATGACGGCCAGCCGGGAAAATTTACATAATTTCAAACCATTCTGCAAACGGTGCTCTGTAATATCCTACGATATGTTTATATCCACCATCGTATTTTGCCCAACATGTACGGCGCTCAAGCTCTGCGCGATACGGTGTGCATTTGACATCAGATTCAATTTTTTCAGCCTTGCCAGCCTTTACCATGATACGCATAAGATACATTGTATCCGGGTTATACTGTGCATCGGCTTCCAAGATTGCTTCGGTCAATGTCTTTGCTTCTAGCTTACGATATTCGCTATACATAGGTTTATAACTGGCGCTATAATCGATATAAAGTACATATTTCATTGTAAAAATCTCCCGTTCAAAATGTTTTTTTTATTTTGTTGACGTGGACATCTTACCATATCAAGCCGATTTTGTATAGCGCTATTTTGCACAAAAATTACATTCTTGATTTGTATAAAATAACGAAGCTTGATCCTGTCCAAGTATGGGGAAAGCTACAATGCTGCTCAGAGGCGCTCAGAGCCGTTTTAAGCGGTTTTTAGGTCAAGACGTGATTTTATATGTCCGGACATTTTATTCCGTTATTCATATTTTATACAGTTTCAATATACAGTATTTTATATATAACTAGCTATACTATACACTCAGAAAGTTAGAATATGCTAGAAGTATATGGATTATTGTACAATTATGATATGAATATACTGTATAAATATTCAATTCTATATTATTAAGAATGATTCTTAATATGGAATCGATATTTTTATATCGATATTGATTATATTATATTTTTATCGATAGAATGTATCGATATAGTTACTGTTATATTGTACTGATTATAGTGGTTACAATATGGTAACAAGTATTTACATAGTGGTAACAGTATTAGAATATCGATATAATTATATCGGATATAAGTGTATCTTGTGTAGTGTATTAGATGTTATTATGTTGATCATTATGTTAGCTTGTGGGTTGTATTGGATGTGCTGGGTTAGTGGATTATGTCTACCAAAAAATGCGATACGTGTAATGTATAACGTACGTTATATATCGATTTTGGACTATAGATTTTCCAATTTCTGATCAGTCGATTTTGGTCTACAATGTGTAAACCATTTAAGTATGCACTAAAATAGTGCAAAGTGACCGATACCGGTGAAAAGAACTATTTTCAGGTGTTTTTCAAGATTCCAGGAATTTCCAGGACGGGGGCATAGTTTTGGATGAAAAAGGTAGAAATGGGAGAAAATGCCTACGAGCACAACAAATCACATAACCCGTAATTATATCGTTATTCAAAAAAACAAAACAAACCACAGACTATGTAATCAATTAACAATTCGCACATTATTCTAATATAAATAACAATCATGTTATCACATTATTTTTATCATCAATCTGAATAACTCGCAATCACAACCCAATTTAACTCAAATCCAGCATTTTAACTTTATCAAAATCCAATTATAACAATTTACAATTTGTTAACAAATAACTAATCAAAATATGGTATAATTACTATAAGATTTAGATGAATTTAATTTTTGTCTAAATCGTGATACTAATATAATACGCTAGTATTATTATAGTGTCATCACTTAGACAAAAATTTTTTTCATTTAGACAAAAATGTAAAAGGGGCTGATTTTATATGAGAAAACAAAATATTAAACAACCAACAGGCGCTGAATTGATTGAATCACTAGAAAAAATAGAAGGGCGCGAATTGAAATATCAAGACCTATGCAAGGCGCTCAATCTAACGCCAAAAGGTGGTTGCTCTAAAGTAACACAACTTGATAACATTAGAAATTATTGTCAACTGGATAGGATAGAACATCCAACCCGCTATATCGTTCAAGAGATCTATCCTGAAGCCAACGCGCTTATCAATGAGCTAGATAAAGACTCATATCAAGCCGCATTTGAAGCCGCCCTTTATCAAATATTTCTCAAGACAAACTGCGCCACTATATATGCGTCAACCAGCAATCTGCTCAGAATGTTTCAAGAGGTTAATGATAATTTCAGCTATACATATAGCCAAGCCGTATCAGATTCAGAACATTATGGCTATATGAGCTTAGTCAATGGCATTGTATATAATATCCTTGCTCAATGGACTAGGCGCAAATTACTGACCATGAAGAATCGCTATGTTATTGACCTGAATAGAGGCTATCGTCTCTATAAGCAGCGTAGCAATCTTGAAACAAAAGAGACATGGCTCGAAACATACGATGTACCAGAAGATAGCCCAGACCATCAGACCTGTCTTTCTATTTATTCTAAAGCTGTCAATGAGATAATGCCGCCAAATTGGGGAAAAGTAATAGATAATAGGGTCTATAAGCCATATGTGTCAACAGAACAATATAAGGCGTTTGAAGCGCGGCTTGCTCAATTAACCCAAGAGGCGTTTGGCGGTGAATATGTCAAAGTCAAAGAGGTCTATATTATCAAGCCAGCCACAAAGGAATGGATAGCAAACCGGCTATTAGATGTCTATGAGCATTATCCCAGCTTTGAGAAAATCAATAAAGAGGCGTGTGTTAAGATTATTCAGACCAGTCAGCTCAGTTGTATCACAGGCAAACAGCGGCGCGAATTTGTCGACATCAATATGGACAATAAGCAGAGCGATAAGCTCAAGGATTTAGTTGCCAGTGAGAAACAATAAAAAATCTGCCCCAATTCATTCCCTACATACATAGGGTCTTGGGGCAGATTTCATTTATTTAGTTGTATTACAAATTGAACCATCATCAAATCTAGTTACAGGAAATCCTGTCAATGAAGTGTCAGAATATTTGTTAATAAGATTATTAGTCAATCTATTCGCCACACACTGTTTATATTTACACCCCAGCGTCGTTTCTATACATTCAGGCCAATTTGCATTTTCTCTTAGTCGTTTATATTCTGCTTCGGCTCGTTTCACATCTTCACTAAATTTGCAGATGCGCCAATTTGGGCATCCATCACATACAGATACACTAACTTTATCATTTAGTGACATATAACGTACCATCCTCATTTAATCTTGGTGTGATAGCAGTGCCTCTAGGATAACCACGTGCTTCGCCACCTACGACGATATAATTAACACCTGTTTCTTCATCTACTACTGTTAACACATCATATGAGCCATTGGTATTCTCAGCCCAAATCTTGACCGGACGATTCTGCTCTGCGCCAACCATCGTAACACTACAAGCACCAAGAAAAATACAGAAAATCATACAAGCAATAATAGCAATTCTTTTCATCCCTGTCTCATCACCTTCAAACTTCCATATATGCATCCATCATGCTCGGTTAATTTAATGCAATCCCCGTGCATCACACGACTTCCAATATCATACATAATTGCATTTTCAATAACATGGTGAGCATCATCGCGATTAACCCACATCGGGTCATCAATTCGATACATCACTCTAATTGTCTCAATTAGGTATGTAGATACATTAAGATTATATTTGTCAAAACATGATAGATCACATGGCGCGACATGACCACCCAATTTTCTAATTAACCAATGTTTGAATTTAGTCCACATCATTTAACCTCTCTGCATCACTACAATAATCCATTTCTTTCTTTTCTTCCCATTGCAAATTCGGCCCAAGATGATATTTACAACTGCCATAAGTCGGTTCAAATGGATATGGATGAAAATAGGCGCAATCTTTACAACGGATGATTGGCACAGCATCAATAGTTGGTGCTTGGTCGATCAGCCCACATACATCATTCTTTCCATAAACAAAGCCACACGCGCCACAATCGCTTGGGCATTCTTTGCAATGCAACGCTTTATAAGCATCAGCATCAATTAGTCGCATCTCCTACCCTCCCATAGTTACAAAACCCGTTTGGTTCTGGGTCATTCAGTCCAAATCTATTAAAACAATACGGTACATTTTCATCATTCGTCCCAAAATAGACACAATCCTTACATCTTACAACTGGCACAGCATCAACGACTGGTGCAAAACTCAGCCATTCCTCAATATCTTGTCTTGTCTTGTCTTAAATCCGCGCCGATATATTGTTTCTTGAATATAATCAGAATCTAAGTCAATCAGCCGCATTATCAATCAATCCTTTCTTCAGCAATTCCATCAGCTGTACTATAGCAAACATGCTTAATTCCCAATTCTTTTATATATTTTATACAAGCAGGACATGGACGCGCCATTGCTTTATTGCCATTTGCATATTCACGATATACATATAGCGTCGATTTGCTAAAATCAATATCCAGATATTTTACTTTACTCAATGCCCTGATTTCAGCATGGAGCGAATTTACCACGCCGCTCTGATTTGGGTCAAATTCACGCTCTGCATTGAGCCTCTTTTGCAATGGGCTTGTTTTGGTGCTATTGCATCCTGTAGCAAGCAGTACACCCTTATAGTACAGAGCTGCGCCAAGGTGGTATCTGGGAAATTCAGATTCTTTGCTTGCTCTACAAGCCGATTCGATGCCGCGCTTAGTTCTCTGGTTCATATCCCAATTCAATTAACGTCATAATGGCATAATTAGCCATATCAAGCAACGTATCCTCAATTTTTTCGTCTTTGACCTGGGCATCATGCTTTACAGCAAGCGACATGAGTCGATTCATCTTGTCGCTAAGTCTGGTCACAGCACTGATGATGCCGAGCTTCTTGTATGTGTCTCCAAAAGAATCACCATAATCATGGTTCTTGGCTTTATATACAGTATTTAGCTTTTGACAGATTGCATAATGTCTCGCTATCTTGGGATCAATATGGAGCTTGAGGTCATCAGGCTCAACATCGTTGCATTCATTTTCAGTATTTTCACAAGCTACTGGGCCAAGCTCTTTATACCAGTTATAGCATTTGTTGAGCATATCATCGCTCATTTCATCAAAGATACAAGCATAAGTGTCTGTATATTCATCGGTTTCTTTATCATATTTTTTCGATAATGGGCAATCTGTACAATTAAATGTCTTATTGTCGCAGAAATCATAAAGAGCTTGTGCCTTTTCATCTCTTGTCATATTTATTCATCCTCCTCATTTTCATCACAATCTTCATCTACAAAATGGACATCTACGTTAAAAATTTCTTTTAGAACATCAATAGCCTCTTTTGGCTCAATGCGGAAAAATTCTCTATCAGGGTTGACCCGCTCTTTGTCAAAATATTTATGAATCTGCGATTCAAGCTCAAAACAATCATCGCTGAATACAAAGCAATAAGCATGAAATGGCTCAGGCAGAGATGAGCTTGATAATTCTTTCACCCTGATACTAGGGTTCAATCTGCGCGTGCAACCAATTTTTGTCAGATTTGGCAGACTGGGCGATGTAATCACATATAGCCAACCAGCCTTACTATGGCTTTCACGATACGCAATAGAATCAAGCCGCTTGTCAATACTAGCTAATTGAGATTTAATCCTATTACGCTCATCATCTGTCAGTGCCTTATCGAATGCAATATTCATTGCTTTCTTTTCTTCCAACAACTTGGCACGTTCACGGGCAATATCAGCAAGCAACTGCTCCTGTTCTCTCAATCTGCGCTTTTCTTCTCGGATTCGCGCCCTTTCTTCTTTCTGTTTGATTTTGATAGCTAAGTTAATATCAAGCATATCAAGCCGCGCTTTTACATATTCAGCATTAAGCGCCAATCCGACTTTATTTGCTTTAGACTGATAAGAATTAAATTTATTCTTAATCAATTCTTTGTTTTTAGTGATATTGCCAGTTGTTATAGATTTTTCCTTACTGTCAATATAGCCACTCAGAGCATACACCAAGCCACGTCCATATACGTCCTGCATTTCCTTACCACGCCTATCTGATCCGTTGAGTGTATAAGATTGTTCAATGCGATATAATCCAGTATTTACAGCAGATTCGATTTTGCTCTGTAGCTCATAGCGCTTATGCTCAAATTCATCTAGTGAATCCTGATAATATGGGATATTATAATCCTGCATTTCTTCAATAACGTGGATTTTGTTGTTTAGAGCATCAAGGACAGATTGAGCTTCCTTTGCGGCAATTTCAGCGCAATATGCTTTATTTTGTTTATCAACAGTTAGATCAACCAGCTTCTTAATTTGTGTTTCAATTGACTTTTGCTTTGCTTCAAGAGCCGCAATATTTTCTTCAATCGCCGCTTTTTTCTTGTTCAGCTTGAAAATCTCGAACACGTCTAGCCGCCTCCTTACCAAAAATTTTATCTATATGCTTATCAAAATCCAGTGGATTATTGCTCTTTGCTAAAATTTGCTTGGTGCTGGTATTATATAACTCAAATTGTCCATTGCCGCAATCGTTTATAATCCAGCCCGTATCGCCATATTGGACTACGGCATTAATTTTCTTTGTTCTTGGCATTTATTTCACCTCACGCTATGATTATACCACATCAATTTGCACTTGTCAAGTATAATTTTTGATAAATTGATTTTTCACATCAATTTAACTATTATCTACGAATTTATGAGTAGATAATAGTTAAATTGTAATTATATATTATTATATATACTAATAGATAGTATAGCATATAAATATTACAGTATTATGAACTATATGTTAATAAATTATGAATATATTTACTATTGACAAATACTGTAATATATGATATAATATCTTTATAATATATAAAAGATTATATCATATCAATCAATTTTTGTCAAGTAAAAATTTTAGTATTGACAAATAATCAAATATATGATATAATAGCATTAAGCTCAAGGAGGTGGTAAGAAATTGTGGAGCGAAATGAGCTATAACTGGTATGTATCAACAGATACAGAACCAGAGGTATGGGATGATGAATATGAGCCAACTGAGCGTGATTGGGCGCTTTGGATATATGGTAGTTCAGAGAATGAATTAGAGGTGATTTTTTGAGCCTACAGACGCAAATTTATTTGCATTCAGTGGACACGTCATGTTTTTACGATAATAAAGAAATGATGCTGCATAGGCGGCTCGTTCGGTTATATTCGTTGCGTAAGCGATGGAAAGATAATGATAAACCAGATTGGCGTATTAAGTCTGTAAATCGTCTGCTAAAAAAAGAAAAGGCGCGACTATCTGAATTGCTCGATGACGCAGTGAGCCGAAATATAACTAGAGAATTGCGTCAAGATGCTGTGACGGATAAGACGGTTGTTAATCTATTTGAATCTGATCTGACACGCAGCTTGAGTCTTGAGCCATTCAAGTTAACTGATGAGCTGTTTATCGTTAATGTATTTTTCTTTCAGGTGTTTAACAATCTAGTTCATCAAGGATTTGTTTACAATGGCGAAAAATATGTATTTCTCACAGCATCAGCTGGACAAATAAGAACGAAACGCGCTGTTTTTGTCAAAGAATCGTCCTTCAAGCGTATTGAACAAAAATTGATGTGCGGATTGACAATAGACGAAATCAATAAACGGGGAGGCATGAATCAGAACAAGTTCCTTGCTTATTTGGCGCTTATGAACTCAGCAACAGATGTTTGGCAGGGTTTCGATATTGACAAATCCATTGTAGTGGATGATTGGGAAACGGCTGTTCCGGGGCTAGTTGATCACATTGATGGTGTGTCATATGAGATTCGGCGCGAAATGACAGAGACGGTTATTCCCCATATGGATGGGTGCGGTATCGTGCTCGATGAAACAACTCGTATGGTGCGTATGCCATGGGTTAAGGGGTTGCTTGTTACATTTCCGTTTGATAAATTTATCCAAGAAAAATGCGGAGGTGAAGCAATAGTAACGGATATATACGGCAATGAGCATAATATCATAGCAGAGGACATACGGTATATATTCACAAAGAGTCAATTCAAGCTATGGAAATTCTATGATTCGTGGGAATGCTATAAGGCACGATTCAAAAATTTTGGATGCAATGCTTGCTATTGCAACATAGAAGAACCGTATATTCCAAAGAGCCGTATTAACTATCAGATGCTTCAAACATTGAGCGATATGACTGATAGTGAGATTGACCGTATTATCTCTAAGACAGAACAAGAAATTGACGATGTTGGTAAAGATTATCAAGTAACTATGCGGCTACTTGGCGCAACCGAGAACAATCGTTATAAGTCAGCTATGCAAGAAGCGTTGTTGATATATCCTGAGCTGTTTAAGGATTCATATAATCGAGAAATCCTGAAGCAGACTAAAAAAAGTCTAGTTAAACAAGCTAAAGGTGGGCGGCTTAGAGTGAATGGAAAATATTTGTTCTTAGCACCTGACCTATATGCGTTCTGTGAATGGCTGTTCTTAGGTGAACAGAATCCACAAGGATTGCTTGTGGATGGTGATGTGTATACAAATCAGTACAAAGACGGTGATGAATTAGCTTGTTTGCGTTCGCCACATCTATATAGAGAATGGGCAATTAGGACAAATCGGCGCAACTTAGAGCTTGATTATTGGTTCGGTGGAACTAAATGTATATATACTAGTTGTCATGATTTAATTAGCAGATATTTAATGTTCGATTAGTTAGTCGCAGTCGAACCCTATGGAAACATAGGGATATAAAACGGTGTGAAGGCGTAAATGCGCCATGTCAGAAATGGCAACGGGGAAAGTGAGTACAACCCCGTAGGAAATAGAATGCATGAATTATTAAACTATAAGGAGGTGAGAAGATGTATAAAGAAGGAATTTATTGCCATTGTGCATATCGAGTAAATGAAAACGGTGATTGTTATACACAGAATGGCAAATTCGAGTGGGTACATAGAGAGTGGCGATATAACAGCGATGGATATGCTGTTGTATCAGCTTGCGGTGTAAAGCCAGATGGTACTAAGACGTTTCGGTCGTTACATGTTCATGTACTAGTTGCAAGAGAATTTGTAGATGGATGGTTTGAAGGCGCAGAAGTAAATCATAAAGATTTCAACCGTGCGAATCCTGCTTGGTGGAATCTTGAGTGGTTAAGTCACAAAGATAATGTTGCTTATTCACATAAAGCTGGTAAGTATAAAGGACGGTTTGGTGAGGATAATCCAAACTATGGCAATGACACGTTACACAAGAGATATGCCGCCGAACCTGAATTTGCTAAAGAAAAGCAGTCTCGTCCAAGAGGACAAAACGGACGTTCTGTGAAATGCTTGTTATATTGTTATCAAAATATGCACTTTGAGCATTGGTTTGATTGTCAACGTGACGCAGTTGATTTTCTTATTGATTACAATGTTTTAAAGCCAACTTGTAATAAAGAGAGTATAATTAGCAAGTTGAAACAAGAGGATGGATACAAGGGATGGCATCTTATTCAGGATAAATAATTCATTCATTCAAAACCTCTATCGACTATCGAAAGGATATAGATTGACTGTATAGGTTGATTTAGAATAACCGAGTAGAGTAGGAGATGGGTGAAATTCCCATCTCCGAAGCGCACCGAGCCTAAACGGGAAACCGCATGGCTATGATATAGTCAGTAACTCTTATGTGCGACGGAGATAAGGCGCTTGTAGTCAAAGACCGTACTTTGTCTACAGTTGCCAAACGAAATATGCAAGATATATTCCCTCTAGCATATGACCTCAAAAAAGCTAAGGGCGGCTTATTAAATCCTGACAGTATGTATAACGGCATGGTTAATGCTTATACAAAGGGTAATATTGGGCCGGTTAGCAATAATATTACAAAGATATGGAATAGTGGTGAAATTACACAAGAAGAACTAGATGTAGTAAAATGGCTTTGTTTTGAGAATAACGCTGTTATAGATTGCGCTAAAACGCAATGGTTGCCAGAACGACCTAAGCAGATCAATAAGACAATTAAGCAATATACTAAAGCTCGTGTTCCAAATTTCTTCCAATATGCAAAAGATAAAGACCCCGATACTCAAGTAGAACCTCCCAACAATTCCACTATGAATCGCATCTCAGCCAAAATCTCTACTTCCCGAATCCGATATAATAACAAGATTGGGAAATTCGACTGGACGATGTTAATAAATAAATCAGTCGATTATATCATTAGAGAAAATTCACCAATCATCGAGCGGTATAATTGGTGGATATGGAATCAGCGCCGATTTGATTATGGCGATGACCCGCATATCAATGAGGACGATTTATATAAATATCGTTGCATAGCACAAGATATAGTAGAATATAGCAATGAGCCGCTAGATGTTGTGGTTAATAGCTTGGTGGCATATCTATATACGGTAAAAAAATCAAGCAACAAGAAAATGCTGTGGGCTTGTTTTGGTTGGACGATTGTAGAGAATTTGAGAATCAATACGGCGCAACTTAATCCAATCTGCCCAATTTGTGGCAAGCGATTTAAGCCGCGTGATGTATGCCAACATTATTGCTCTGAGGAATGTTATAAGAAAGCAGATAATCAGCGACGTACTGAGTCACGCGAAGCCCCACCTGTCCGCACGGGGGATATGTTAAAACAATAGGAAACATATGGATAAAATGAACATACCACAATATATTGTGGTAGAGTAATAGGGAAAGGAACGATATAATTGCATAAAAACAAATATCCTCGGCTTGGGAAAGCCGATATGAGCAAAGAGTTGCGGCGGCGTACAGGCGTTGATTCTAAGATAATTGAGCTTGTTCTAAGAAATTATCATGACATTATCCGTGAGACGCTACAACATGGTGTTGAGTATTCTCTGCCAGATATTGGCGTTATTACATTCCGTGACCATCCACCAAAGCCAGCTGGTGAATATTGGAACGGATTCCAAAAGCGGCGCATGTACTATCCTGATAGAATGGGATATTATCGGCTAGAGTTCAAAGCTGAGAAACATATGGCTAGTTATGTAAAGGCAGGTACATTGTATGGGAAAGGCCCAACCAAAGAAGAATGGGATGCTTGGGTATTAGAAAATTATCCAAATAATCCCAAATTCGCAAAGGAAGAAGAAGATGGCTGAACATAATAAGCTAAATCAGCAATTTTATGAATATGCTGGCGGATTGCTCAATGTATCGCCCCAGACAGCCAAGAAATATTGGATGGGATTTGTTGATACTATTGTTCATATGTTGCATTTTGACGGTAGATGCCAGATGCCAAGCGTTGGCACGTTTGAACTAAAAGAAGTGCCGTCTTGGACTGGAATGGCAAAAGATGACAACGGTGAACTTGTAGAGAGAACAATTCCGGCATGGTTCAAAATCACATATAGAAGCAACGATGATTTTATCAACAATGTAAACGGGCGCGGCGTTACAAAGAAATATCGTAAGCGTGTTCGTGACCGTAAGTTGACACCTAATGACCTCAAGCTAATTACTCAAGCAGAAATAGAACGAACTGCAAGGCGCACACTTGAGCAGATGCAAAATGAGCGTATTGAGAAAGCAAAGCAACATAGCTATGATGATTTTATCAATGTAATCAATAAGAAAAAAGAAGATTATGAACGGAAAAAGAAGGAAAAGGAACAGAAATTGAATGAATCTACAGAAGATACGACAAGCGACTGAGTTACTAGATAGCAAGTTAATTGACTTGCAAGAATGGACGGCGCGTTGTCTTGGTGAAAATTATAGGGGTGTTTGGTCGGAGGAATATTTACGGCGTTGTGCAGTATTTGTTCGCAATATGCTAAATGGCGCAGATGATTGTGAATCGGATGAAAAAGACGCTGAGGTTCTATCACAGCTTAGAGAAGCTAAAATTGAACTAGAGAAAGAACGTAAGAAATTACAGAGCGAGAATATTCAATATGTTCAGAATCAGCGACTTGATGCAAGAGCAGATTTAATTCAAGAAAAGATTGCTGAGTCAATTAAGAATCTTGAGCCGTTTATCATTCGCCAGTTTAACAAACTACCGCAAATGAATGTAAGTGGGCTTCTTTGCATTTCTGATCTTCATGCTGGCTCTACCTATGAAATCAAGGGCGCATACAATGAGGTTGTAAATAAGTATGACTTTGATATTATGAGGGCGCGGCTTGATGGGTTGCTCAATAAGATGTGCAATGATGATAATTGCATCTGGCTAGATGACATTACTGTTGCTGTACTTGGAGATTGTGTAGAGAATATTCTACGAACATCTAGCCTAACTAAGCTAAGAGAACCGGTTATTGATACAGTTATTAAGCTATCTGAATATTTAGCCGATTGGTTTGTTGAGCTACGTGACCGGCTTGAAATTCCTGTTAATGTGGTGATGGTTGGTGGCAATCATGATGTGTGCCGACCATTAACATCTAAGCCCCAGTTTGAAGAAGAAAATCTAAGCAAAATAATTGTATGGTACCTACAAGAACGGCTAAAGTTAGTAGATGGCATTACAGTTGATGATTATACAGATTGCGCTATCAAGTATATTAAGAACAATGCAATTATGCTTCATCATGGAGATGGCGGTGATGTAGCTGAAACAATGCGATATTTTGAGAACTTATACAATATTGACATTGATGAATGTTATGTTGGACATCTGCACAGACAAGAAATGAAGAATGCTGGCATTACTGAGCTTGGTGATAAATTGTGTTGGCGTGTTGGTTCGGTATGCGGTGTTGATGGATTCGCCAAGTCTATTCGTAAAGCATCAAGGCCATCTTGTATGTTTACTACATATTCAGAAGATGGTGCAGAGTGGCGTAAAACATTTTATCTTTGATATCATCGCAGTAGCGAGTGCTGGTAGCGTTGATGACGTTGCCAGCATATATCACTAGATTCATTCTCTGCTAGGTGATAGCTATGGCTGCGTTAATCATGCTTGTGGGGCGATTAACCCACCTGGTAGAGTTGAATATATTCTCCATAATCCACAATCTAGTGGAGCCTAATATGAGAGCGTCATATACTGTGGCGAGATATGACAACTTAATATCATAAATCCTATCCTTGACGATAGGCGTATAGCAACAGGTGTGTTATACGAGCGTATGAAGCATATGGCTCGGTTGTATTTGAGTGATATGCAGACGTTTATCGAAGGTTTACGGTATACCATAAGACAACAATTAAAACCGTATCGCTGTTAGAAGGATGCAAAGGCGAGATGTAATAATATCTAAGACCCTTTGCACCATAAGACCGTGTGATACGGTAAGAATATATCACACTTGTAAGATAATAAAACATGACAGAGGGCGGCGCTCGATTCCGGTTGGCGCTAAAATACCGGGTTTTAATGCGTATCTAAGTATATACTAAAACTGCTTGTCGCTATGCCCATTGGCGGCTATGAATATCCGAAAGGAGGTCACTTTCTCTTGAATTATCCACTGGTTTATCCGAAGCATAATTGACGAAAGGAGGTGACAGAGCCAATTGGCTCATATCTACAATAAGCCCAACTCAATGGGAACTGTTGTCAATTGAATATTGAACCTTGACAAATACAAAGCAGCTGAGAGCAATCTTGGCTGCTTTGTCATATTTATAGGAAAATAAACGGAAACGGAAAGGAATGAGAATATGTTTTGCCCATATTGTGGCAAGGAAAAGCAAGATAGCCAATTCTATAAAAGCCCAATCAAAACGGGCGAATATATTAAACCATGCAAATCATGCGTGACTGAGCTATATAAGCAAGCTCTTGAATCTACTAAAGACCAAGGCGCGGCATTATGGTCAACCTGTATGCAGACCGGCATTCCTATGAGACGCGCTGAATATACGGCTTGTCTTGATACGCTAGAAAAGGCGGCTAAAGGCAAAAAGCCTAGTTTATTTATGTTGTATCATACATATTTATCAACATCGCCTGATAAATTAACAGGTGTGTGGGATAGCGATATGGAGTTGTCTAATTTCAAGGATTTGGGTGATGTAGCTAAGAGCGAAACTGATGAGGTGGCGCTTAAAGCAAGATGGAATCGTCAGTGGGGCACTGATTATGAAGAATGGGAATATCAATGGCTTGATGATATATTTGAGCGATATACTGAAGAAATCCTAGATATGGACACGGCTAAAGAGATGACATATAGAAATCTATGTCAAGCTAATCTGCGCAAATTCAAAGACCCTACAGATAAAGATGCTGGCGATGAGATTCTTAAATTGATGAAGGTGCTAAAGCTTGACCAATTTAAGGAAAATAAGCAGAGTGATACTGAAAAATTCATAGAGCGCATGGCATGGAATATTGAGAATACAAAACCATGTGAATGTGAGGATTTGAATAAGTATAAAGATTTTAGTGGATTTGAGCCGACATGGAATCATATTATGAGAAGTTTGAAAAATTTATGCGCTGGCTCGAAAGATTATCCAGACATCCCTGTTGATGAGCGATGATTGGTGGTGATATGAGATGAAGAGTCAAATGGGCGGGCTTCGCAGGAAGTTTATGTCTAACCACTTAATCACGACTGAGGCATGGTCTGGTAAAAACAAGTCAGAAGAAAAAGAGCAAAACACAATAGAGTGGTTGACTCTTTTCTAGTTCCGTAGGAATTGGCATATCTATGTAGATATGGTACTTGGGATTAAACTAAGACCGTTCCAGATGGTTATGATATATCTAATGGGTATATCGCCATTCTTTTATGCAATCTGTTCCAGAGGTCTATCAAAGTCGTTTATGGCTGGTCTTGGAGCAATATGCAAAATGAATCTATATCCGTATAGTGAGATTGTTATTACATCATCTACTGTTCAACAGGCTAATAAATTGGCTGATAAAAAGATACGCGATGAAATAATTAAAAAACTCTCAAGTTATTTGCTATATATGTATGAGCATGAATATATAGTTATAACAAAGCCAGATGACGGAACAAAAATAGAAAATAAATTGAATGGTTCAACTATTGTTGTATTGCCATGTACTGAGGCAAGCCGTGGCGAACGTGCAACATTGCTTATTTATGAAGAGGTTCGTTTGCTTAAAAAGACTATACTAGATGCAGTATTTGAGAAGATGCCGCACCCAAGACAGGCTAAATATATGGATAATCCAGTTTATGGCAATAATAAACGATGGATTGAAGAATGCCAACGTATTTACATCACGTCTGCAAGATATAAGTATGAATGGTTTTGGCGTTCTTTCAAGAATGTGTTCACTCAGCATTTTGTAGATAAGCGTGTCAACCATAATGTGTTTGCTGGCGATATTTTTATGGCGATAGACAATCGCTTGAAAACATGGGCTGATTATCGTAAAGATAAAGCGGAGTCTGAGATGGACTGGAAGATGGAAGATCTTAATCAGATGATAGGCGAGGCTGAGGACGCGTTTTTCACATATGAACAATTCAAGACGGCGCAAACTTTACCATATTGCTTTAGACCTCTTACATATCTTGACTTTTTCTCTGGAGAACATGTTGATTTCCCAGAGAAAAAAGATGATGAAGTGCGTCTTGTTGTGGTTGACTACGCATTTTCCAACACTACTGGTTGCACAAAGAATGATAACACCATCATTACACTTATGTCTGCGCATTGGGATAAAAAGAAAAATCGGTTTGAACGTCATATTGATTATATAGAAGGGCATGACGCTTCGGATACAATAGGTGCGTCCGATAGGGCTAGATATTTATGGTGGGTATATGATGCGGATTATTTATGCCCTGATGGACGTTCAGGTGGAGAAGTTCTATTTAATCATATGACAGAGCCATTGCCTTGGCCAGAATTAGGGCTGAGGTGGAATAAGCATGGATTGGGTCTTGCAGATAAATATCAGATGGTTCCACAAGCAAAATTGGATGATTATAGAAGCCGTGTTGTTGATAAAGATGCTGTTCCAGCTATTATACCAGTGATAGGCACACCAGAGCTAAACTCTACAGGCTGGCTCTCATTGCGTAAACAGCTTGAAACCAACAACATGAAATTCCTTGTTTCTATGCAAGACTATCAGAATGAGCTAACCGATAGTGGAGAATATTATAAATATACTGCTGAGGAATTAGTTGGTCAACTTGAACCATATGCTCAGACAGATATGACAATCATAGAGGCGGTTAATCTCAAGACTGTTATCAAGCAAGATAAAATTAAACTAGAAGAACCGCGTAATGGCACAAAGGATAGAATTGTAACCATTATGTATGGTAACCATATTATTGATTTGATTGAAAACGCATGGCAACAACAGTTGCAAGAAGATGAGTTTGATATTGAGTCGATTCAATTAGTATATTAGTATTTATCTATGAAGCGGCAGCTATGTTGGTGTGTTGCCGTGGAGGTACTATTAGGGTTGTGTGGAATCCAAGTTCCAACTAGAAAATAAAAACACTCAAAAATATAAAACGAGCGGATAGGGAGGACAAGTAGCTCAATGAACTTTGGCATACGTTAATGAAGTCCATAATCTAACCGCTCTAATATATAAATAATAAAACGAAGAAAGGAGGGCGAAATTTGGCAGAACCGCTAGTAACATTTGAACAGGCTCAAGCCGTAACGGAGTTTGCACAAGCATTATATGCTTATGACCAGTTTGGCTTTTGGTCACCAATGCTGAGTAATCAGTTATTGCAGAGTTTGAACAATAACCCAGAAACCCCTAGCTCTGATAAAATCCGTAAGGCGCTTGCTGAATATAAAGAAAATTCAGAGCAAATTCAGGGCTACATGGAATATATGAAATTCTGGGATATGATATTCGCCAGAACTCTACAAGCATATTGCAATGCTTTATCATTTGACCTACAACCTGTTTGTATCAATGCTTTCACTCAGAGCGATTATGAATCAAGTGCATACCAAGAGGATAAGCGGCGCATATATGATTTTTTGAACAAATTTGACTATAAGGCTGAATTTAGCAAAGTTGTAGCACAGATTGTTACGCACGAGACATATTTTACTTGGTTCAGAAAGACAAAGTGGGGCAACAAAGGAATGAAATTCGCCCTACAGATTTTGCCACAAGATAGATGTTTACTTACTGGATATTGGGAAAAAGGCATGTTGTTTGATTTCGACATGAGCTATTTCTTACAAGCTGGTGTAGATATCAATGGGTTTGACCCAGCATTTAAGAAATATTATCAGCGTGTATTTGGCTCTGAGGAAGAAGCGTTCAAAAATTATCGCCCTACAAATCCATTAAATAGACGAAATGGCGCATATGCTATGTGGACACAAACATCACCTAGTGATGGCGCATGGGCATTTAAGTGGAATCCAAGTACATTTAATAATACGCCTTTCTTAGCACCATTCTTAAAAAATGCAATTGCTAATGACGATATTGCTCAGTTGCAGTACAACAAGGATATTGCGTCAGCTTATGCTATCCTCGCTGGTGAGATTCGTCTGTTTGATTCAGCTAAATCGGGCACTAAGGCTAATCAGTTCGCAATTGACCCAAAGACGCTAGGTGGATTTATGCAGAAGGCAAAGGCAGGTCTTGGCTCATTATCTAAACTTGCCGCAATACCACTTGAGAATATCAAGTTCTATCAGTTTGAAGATAAGAATACAGATATGTATTCAACGCAACTAGCCACATCAGCTGGTGTTGGTTCTGGTGTTAGCCGTGTTATTTATAGTTCTGATAGACAGTCTAATGCTGAGATTGAGGCTGGTCTTAATGACATGTATCAAACCATGAAGCCGCTATATCCACAGTTCAGCAATTTCCTAGAATTTTATGTTAATCAATTAACAAAGAAATATAAGTGGAAATTCATCTTCGATGGGTCTAACTATCCATTTGAGCGTGAGGCTCGATTTGACAAAGTAAAGAAAATGGCTGACTCTGGTATTGTTCTACCTATGCAAACATGGGCATCTGTATCTGGCTATCAACCACAACTATTTGAAGCTATGATGGCTGAGAGTAAATATACTGGTTGGATTGATAAATATACACAGCTCTTGAAAAATACTAATACAACAAAGGGCGGCTCAGATAACGAAGGTGGCAGACCCAGAGAGAATTCGACCACACTGACTGAATCGGGTGAGGCAAGCCGAGATTCATTAGAATAAGGTGAAATATTATGATGTTATCAGAAAGAACAAGTGAAGCACTAGATATTTTAGTTGGGCAGTATTTCCAGTTGAATCGCACATTTGATCGTTGCGTGTCGTGGATGGAAGTAAAATTCGCTATGCCTAATGCCGCAAATATTATCCATCATAAGTTGGCGCATCTTTGGCCGCTTATGGCTGATACTGTGAGTGACTTTAAGCATCAGTGGAATATTACTACATATTATCCTGAGACGCGCGGCGATAAGCGCACATATGACAATCTTGAGCAAATGATGGATACTATGCTTAGAGAGACGCTTGACCTATATGAAGTTATCAAGCAGACATATTACATCGCTAAAGAAGAAAAAGATTTTAATGCAAATGCTATGCTACAAGAGCTTATGCAAGATATGAATAAAGTTGTGGCGCAGATTATTCTATTGGATGATAAAGCCAAACAGATGCCAACAGCGTATGATGAATATGACCGACATATTGACAGTTGGGGCATTGTAGGCTTGGAGGATTATCAATGATTATCCTTGGAATCCCCAAGAATCCAGAAGATTATTTCATTGCAGATAGTGCCCTAGCATGGGAACTTGATAAGGCTGGATTTTCAGCTAAATACCTAGACGATGACGCGCATTATTATAAGCGCAATGCAAAATTGCTAAAATGGCTTGAAAAGAATGGAATAGAAGGATAATACACCGAGAAAGGAGGAGTCTATGATTGGAAACAGTCAAGAATATTGCCGCAATTTTAGGAGCAATCCTTTCTTTAGCAGCGGTTATTACCCTGTGTTGCAAACCTATCAAACTATATATTGCAAATGCTCTAAAAAAATATCAGAGCGAACAAGATGATAAAGTAAAGCAAAATACCCTCAAAGCGATGCTCAAGAGAATTGAGAGTAAGCTAGATGCAACTGTAGCATATACAACAGAGGCGTGTCGTGGTGAAATCAAAAATATGTTCTATAAATATATAGATAACAAGACATTGCCATATTATGAAAAGATGCATATGTTGCAGATTGAGGATATTTATGTCAATAAGCTGCAAAAGAACCATTATACTAAGGGGCTTATTGAAGAAATGAAAACGTGGTCTGTTGACTATACTGGTGTTGATTCACAAGATGTCAATTAACCATATATTGGCGGCTTGAGCATAGTGCTCTTTGGGTCACCGTAAATTGGGTGAACACCCAATTATATCCTTGAAGAAAGGAGGAAGATGATTGCAGAAAGATGTAAAATTTCAGCTTGAAGATGTTGTTGAGTATCCTGAATGGTGTGATAATTACCCAGAGCATAAATTTACTGTATTTAAGTGTTGTTTTTTAAGCACTAAGCCGAATGCACATAAGCTAGATATTAGCAATGATGTACTGCGGCGCGACGCTCAATCTATTCTTGGTAATATGCTTGTGGCGAAAATTCAAAATGGTGATGCGACTACACATCTACCATCAGAAATTCAGTACGGATATTTTCCGCGCGAACAAGAGATTGAGTTTGTTGAGGAAGATGGTATTACTAAGGCATATGCCTATGCGGTCGTAAGTAAGCACTATAGTAAGGAATTAAACAATATCTTTGAGTTTGATAATCTTCGCAATAGCTCTGTTGAAATGACAGTAACAACAGATAAAGATGAGGATGAAGGCAAAGTAGTAGCACTAGATATTTTTGGACTAACTGTATTGGGTAAAGCCATAAACGGCAGTTGCCCTGATGCAGATATTAAAATGGTGCGATTCTCAACCGAGGACGCAGATGCTTATTTTGCTAAGTCTGATTCTCTATTTAATCTAAAGCAATTTGTCGAAGAAAGGAAACAATCAATGGCTGAAAAGAAAACGTATAAGATTGACAAGTCCAAAGAGGCCATGTCTACGGCTGATTGGGGCGATTATGATAAGGCGGCTATGAGAGATAAAATCATGGACGCTAAGAATCGTGATACGCTTGTTAAATCTGTATATCTACTTGTAGAAGATGGTTGGAAAGATGCACCATCTGAACATTTGAAATACCCAGTTATGCAACTTGATGGGGATACATTCATCTATAACCGAAATGCTCTGAGTGCTGCACTAGCATATGCAAAGCAGAATGATGAGACTGAGGTTGTAAATAAAATTAAGGCTATCTATAAAAAGTTAGACCTTGATGACGATTCTGAAAGAAAGGAGGAGGCTAAAATGGAAGAGATTAAAGAACTCGCCGCTACCGAGGTTGAGACAAGCGCTGAATCCGCTCTTGAGGAAAAGAAAGAAGAAATGGCCGAAACAGAGACTGAGGTTAAGGCTGAGGAGCCAAATTGTGGTGAATGCGACGAACATAACCACGATGATGACCATGAGGAAGAAATGTCAGTTGATGATATGAAAGCTCGTATTACACAGCTTGAAAAAGATATTGAAGACAGAGACAATATCATCATGGGTCAAAATTCTGAGCTTGAGACGCTACGTCAGTTCAAGAAAGATGTAGAGGACAAAGAAAAGGCTATTTCTGTCGAGGCTATTATGGCTGAATGTAAGGAATATATGTCTGATGATTGCTATAAGCAGATGCGCGAAGAGGGCATGGCTTGCGAATTTGCGGCTGTTGATGCTTGGGCAAATAAGGTTAAGGCATATTGTTTCTCTGCTGTAAAGAAAACCCCAAAGAAAGAAAAATCCGACGTATTTACTTTCGCCGCTCCTGTTGAAAAGAAGGAGCATAAAGGTCTATGGGACTAAAAACTAAAATTGATTAAAAGGAGATAATTATATTATGGCTAATACTCACTCTTTTGTTATCCGCACTCTTGACGATTGGCAGAATGATGCTATCAACTGTGCTGGTATTTGCAAGGATAACGACCTAGACAACGGTCAGTTTGTTACTCGTGGCGCTCTTGGTCTAAAGACCGATGGTGGCTATGAATTCGCTTGTGCTCTACCTGCTGCTAACGCAACTGACCTATGGCTCGTTGAAAAGCCCGCTGTTGGTACTACTGTTGAACAGCAGGAAATGAGCGACCCTCGTTATTTCTATAACCCCAAGGGTAGCGCATTTTCTATCAAGGGTCTAACTGCTGGTCGTACTTTCCTAGAGGTTCCTGCTTCTGCATTTACCACCGCACCCGCTGATGGTAAAAACAAATATGCCTCTGTTGATACCAATGGTAGACTAGTTGCTACTAACACCCAGCCTACTTCTGGTACTTATTTTACCATTGAGGCGACTCATACTGTTGATATCGGTATTGAAGCCGTTCCTACTTGGATTCTCAAGTGCGCAGCTAACTAATTAAATTTAATAAATAAGCAAAGGAGATATATATTATGAATCTAAGCAAAGAAATTGTTGCTTTCTCCAATGGCAACACTAAGTTCTATGAGCAGTTCATGGATTATCACTTCCACAAGTCCGAGGCTGAACAGGGTCGTAAGCTAGGCGCTTATGATGCAACCAAGCCTCTTGCTGAAAAGCATGATGTTGTCAACGCTGCATATTTTGCAGAGGTTGAGCGTCTTTCTAACTGCACTCGCAATGCCGAGAATGCTGATGCGTGGGCAGCCAATCCTATGGTTCGTTGGGCAAATTTCGCCGTTATTAACGCCCTAGTTAATGCGGTTCTTCCTGCATATGTTACTGAGTCTCTTGCTCCATTCGTTGATTTCCGTATGGCTGGCATTGGTGACATTGTTAAGGTCAAGGTTATGCCTCGTACTCTTTACACTGTCTCTGCTGGTGGTACTGGCGAGCGCACCACTTTCCGTCAGAAGAAGTATGCTGGCGATGTTGTCATTTCTATGCAGGAGCGCATTATCACCACTTATGTTGATATGTATCGTGTGATGGCTGGCAAGGAAGATATCGCTGATTTCGTCCGCGCTATCGTTCTTTCTATTGAAATTGATATGCAGAAGATGGCTGTTGCCGCTCTTAATGCTGGTCTAGCTGGTGCTTCTTATCCTTCTCAGTTCCTAGAGAATGCCGCATTTGACGCTAAGAAGCTTATTGCTCTAGCACAGCGCGTTCAGGCTTACAACAATGGTATTAAGCCAATCATCATGGGTACTGCTTCTGCTCTAGCTAACGTTCTACCTGATAGCACTATGGGCTATCGTGGCACTTATGACGCTAATGGCGGTTCTGTCCATGTTCTCCGTGACTTCTACGGCTTTGCTCTCTATGAGCTACCCCAGATGCCCACTGGCTCTAACTATGGTCTAGCTCTTGATGACAATAAGCTATATGTTGTTTCTCCTGTTGGCTCTAAGCTAGTTGTTGGCGCTATGTCCACCACTCTAACCAACAGCAATCAGTTCTATGAGAATGCTGACCTTACACAGAATTTTACAATGCGTAAAAACTATGGTTTTGAGTTCGTTGGCGCGTCCTTCGCTGGTCTATACACCATTACTGAGTAATAATTATCTGAGAGGGGCTAATAACCCCTCTCTATTTATAACGGAAATAAGAAAGGAAAATAAAAGGAATGGCAAATACTACAAACACTAAATCCACCACAACCACCAAGACAACAAAGCCGATTGAATCACCCGTTGTTGACACAGAAAAAGAACAGTTAAAAGCGCAGCTTGCAGAACAGCAGAAGCGTATGGAAGAAATGATGGCGCAAATGCAGGTGCTTATGCAAGCACAATCTCAGGTTAAGACGGATGCGGCATCTGTTGATGATAAATCTAAGGCGCTTAGAAATATCAAGTTTATCAACATGTGTCCGGGCAATATCAATCTACGTGGAACTCGTATGCACAGAATTGAAGGTCAGTATAAGTATAAGATGATTCCAGAGTCCGAGGCGTTTTCTGTGGTAAATAATATGCCCGAAACCGTATCTAGCGGCATGGTGTATATTGATGACCCAGAATTTGTTCATAAGTGCGACCTAGATGAAATTTATCGTCATATTCTTAGTGCGACAAAGCTCAAGGAGCTACTCAAGCAGAATGTGGTTGATATTTGCGAGGTATATAAGGGCGCAACTGACCAGCAGAAGCAAATTATTGTAGATACTATTTCTAATATGGTGCTTGATGGACAGTCGGTAGATGCAAATGTACTTGTTAAGATTGGTGAGCTTAGTGGTAAAAATCTAATTGATATTGAACCCCTTGATGACAAGGAGTGATAAATTATGGCAACATCGTTTGATGTTATTGGACAAAGAGCATTAAGTGTAATTGATGACTATAAACTGCGCAAACTATATGACGCAAACATTGAGCTGTTTCATGATAAAATTGATGGATGGATTATTAGTTCAGCCGCAAAGTTTATAGAATGTGAGCAACCGCTAACATATGATTCAGAGCTTAGACAATTTGACGCAGATTTAACAGATTTAGAGATTCAGATTCTTGCCGAATATTGGGTTATATACTGGTGGCGCGGCGAGACGGACGTAGCAACACAGATTGCACAAAAACTTAAAGTTCCATCATCTTTTCAGATGGATGGCGTATCCTCGCAGAATTTCAAGGAAAAACAGAACGTCATTGATAAGCTCGAAGAAGATGTAGATAGGCTCATTCACGACAAATACCAGCTCTTATATCTATCCTCCTATAATTATTAAAGAGGGGTGGATATATGAGTAGAACAGACAAGCAAGATAAAATTCATGCTTTATATAAAGTCCTGTTGCTGTTTGAAGATTTGACTAGCCTTGAGCCGACAATCGAAGAAGCCGACTATATGGCATATTGTGAGCGGCTATCTGTGCGATTTAGAGCGGTTGATGGCGAAATTGCTGATACATTGGCAGGACTAAGCAAAATGGGGCTTGAGCTTACTCATCCTATTATTCGTTCATGTGTATTGCGTATGACGAACAGGATTGAAAGGATGGGTGACTGATATGGCATATGAGGTGTTTCAATATCAACCAAACCCCAATGATTATTACCGCGATTTGACACAAGAATATATTTGTGCACAATGGGACAACACGTCTGCCAAAACACCTGAGAATGGCGGCGAATTGCTAGAGCAAAATGGAATAGGTTCTAATGAATATAATGTTGTAGAAGCATGGGTTGCGCCTACTGTGGCAACTACATCGACTGGACAAAAGGATACTATTGATTTTTTGCAGCTAATATTTAAGGATATTGACCATTTTGTTGTGCGCGGGCTGTATTACAAATTTGATAACAATGTATGGATTGTCCATGATTCAGGTAAATTTGATGGCTTGCCTCGTGGTGTTGGTGTGCGCCGTTGCAACAATGTTATGCGTATTAAAGATGAGGTTAATAACGTAATTTTTAGTGCGCCATGTGTTGTTGATTATGATATGCAATCACCATCGGCACAGGTAAGTACACCCATCATCACGCCCAATAACCATGCTGTTGTTATGGTTCAGGGTAACGAGGACGTATATAGGTTATTCAAGCTGAATACGCGATATATTCTAGGCGGCAGACCGTTCAAGTTGTTATCCTATCAGAATGCAATCAACGCATACGGTGATAGCAAGCCGACATTGCTTACTCTTGAGTTATATCTTGATGAGGCTCATGCCGGTGATGATATAGCGAATCAGCTTGCGGATAATAGCTCTATTGATTATCCAATGGATGAGAACGCGCCATTTCCAATGGGCTAAAGGAGGGCGGTTAGATGTATAATTCATTAAGTCGTTTACCGACGATACCATATAATATTATGGTATATTTAGCAAAGTCGACCGACCCTGTTGCCGAGGTTTTTTGGAAGATGTTGGCATATAAGGATTATGAGGCATTGAGCCATGAATCGCTTACGTTTCAACAGAAGATGAAGCTAGTGTGGTCACAAGGCAAGCAGGAGACATATAGTGTATTTTTAACCAATCTAATTGAGGACGCTATGGCTGAATCAAAGCAGATTGTTAAGATATATCAGTATTATATTCATGCTTCTGAGCTATATACTAGCACAGTAGTCTATGCGTTTGATTGTCTGTATGGTGGTCAGATGAGCCTAGTTGAATATAATGGCATTCCTGTCAATCGTGGTGATTTATTCATTCATTGTATGCTATATTTGCTCAATGGCGCAGAAGTTGGTGGTGTAGGCAAGCTCATGTTCTTAGATGATATGAGTAGGTATAGCGCGGCACGTTCAACCATTGGCAATAATAAGACATTTACAGGCGTTCAGTTGTATATGGCGGTTAATATTGGGGATTCTGGTAAGGTGACAGATTGTGGCGATTGATATTGCCGTCCTTGAAAAAGGATATTTTTATTTCGATAAGCCCGTACCATATAAATTATCAGATACGACCCATATTGATATAACGCCTATATCAGTATACGATAGTGAGGTCTTTTTGTCAAGTTGCGATATTCTTCAAATAGATAAAAACGCGCTTAATTCTGTTGAGATAATTCAGATGAGCTATCTTGATTTTTTACTTAAAGTCATGCTACCTACAGACCAATCAGGGTTGATGCTAGATAAATTCTGTAATATCCTGAAGTTGTGCCTTGGTATGCCAGATTGGAAAATCAAGCTGAATGAAAAGAAGAAAATCAGCATAATTGCGCCTGATGATTCGTTTGAAATCACAGGTAAGCAATTTGATGATATTAAGCGCATTATATTGTATCAGAATGTACCGCATTATGACGATACATATATTGACCCAGATTTGAAAAAGATGATGGGTGAGGTTGATAGGCTTAAAAGTCAGGGCATCAATGTGCCAAATTTAGAGCGGCGCATGGCTATCATTACAGCTCATTGCGGTATTGATAAACAAACATTGATGCAATATACAATGCGATCATTACAGTTGCTATTTGAAGAATGCGCAGGAGAGGTTGAGTTTACAACTTTGCGTCCTATTATGCTATATGCTGGAAAAGCTAAAGAGCTTGAGCATTGGATATACAAGAAAAAGAAAGATAGGCTTGATGGATATGTTACGTCTGTTGAGTCTTACAATAAATCTATGGGTGGAGATGGCATAGTTAAACAGGCCAACTCCGATATGATAAAACAAATAAATAATATTGTAAATCAATAAGGAGGAAATCTTATATGAGAAAATTCCTAGCTGGCGTTGGCGATGCTATTCTCCTTAAGGGTCAGACTATCATCGGCTTTGCCAAAACTCTAACAGAGTCAACCTTTGGCTTTACTATTTCTTCAGAAGAAATCCGTGGTGGTAAGGGCAATGCACTAATCGGTAAGTATTATCATGACTCTGGTCTAACTGTTCAGATTACTGACTCTTGCTTTAAGCTAGAGTATATTGCTGCTAATCTTGGTGTTGACCTACAGAAGGGCGGCCTTGGTGTTTATCAGAATGAACTAACTGTTCAGACTGCTGGTAAGGTCACTCTACCTCAGACCCCAACTGCTGTTGCTGGTTCACTAATTGGTTGGTATCGTACTCCTAGCGAGAAGGATTATACTGTTGGTACTATCACTGAGGCAGACGGTGTGTACACAATGGATATTGCCAATGCTAAAGTTGGTGAGAAGTATTGTGTTATGTATTTCTATCAGAATGCTAATGCTGATAGCATCATTATTCCAGTTGACTATGTACCAGATGAGCTTCACGTCATTATTCTTAATGACCTGTTCAATGCTGATATTTCCACTACGAACAATGCCACTAAGGTTGGCCGTCTAATCACTGATATTCCTAGACTACAGCTTGATGGCGCACAAGACCTTAACCTTACTGCAACTTCTGCGGCTACGGTTTCTCTGTCTGGTTCTGCTCTAGCAGTTGATAATACTGATTCTTGCGAGGCTGAATCTTATTATGGTACTATGACAGAAGAAATCTTTGGCGCAAAGTGGCAGAATGAAGTCAAGGCTATTGCATTTGAGGATGCTGATATTAGCCTAAAGGCCGCTGGCACTCAGACTCTAGTTTGCTATGTGCTATTTGATGGCAACAAAGCGCCTAAGATTGTTGATAACGCCAACTTTACCTTTGCTGAAGAGGATGGAGATGGTGTAGTTACTATTAGCACGGCTGGCGTTGTGACTGCCGCTAAGGCTGGTACGGCTCATATTTCCGCAACTCTAAAGGGTGCTGACCCCGATGTCAACCCCGGCGTTGTTGGTTATGCTGAGGTTACTGTAACTGCTTAATTCGTTTAATTTTAATGGGGAGAGATATTCGTATCTTTCCCCATTTTATTACGTTCAAATAAAGTAGGTGAAAATAATGGATTGTCCATATTGCAATGTAGTAAATTATGACGAAACCCCAACTTGTAACAAGCAAGAGGGGCATCCTGTTTGTCCTCATGTTAGGCGGTGCATCGAGCATCATATATGGAAGCCCTTAGCATATATGGCTAATTGCCCAATCAAATCTGTGCCAACTGGCAATGTGCAGTTTGAGCGGCATGGCTATCTATATGTACAAGTAGGTGATGAGGTCATCAAGGTAGAAAACCCATATAATTATATCCCAGACAATGTAGAATTAAGGAAATATAAAGGAAAATATAAGGTAGTAGTAAAGGAGAAATAAGGAATAATGAAGGAAAATATTATGAGCAAAGAGCCAGTCGTGATTGAAGAATATGGCATTAAGGTCAATCAGTATCTAACATATAGTCAGATTCAGTCTATTGTCGATGGACTAAAGAAGCTGAATTCATGGGCAGAGCGGCAACAGAGCATTGATATGTGCATCCTCTATTTTGCAACTGACCTCAAGAAGGAAGAGATTGAGGCGCACGACCATGATTATTGGCTCAAGACAGGCATTATTGAAGAAGTACATGATAGAATTGAGAATATCTTCCAGCTTTACGATGCTATCAAGTATGAAGAATCTTTGCAGAAGTCCATTGTTCAGATTGCAAGAGAATTACCTAGATTTAGTAATAAGGTAGATGAGGTGATGAAGAATGCCTCTATCCCAAGCAAGAAATGATAAAGAAGTCCTAGCTATGTTGCGCAGTTCCATAGCTAAAGCTATAAATTATGTCATAGACAAGATATATGATGAGAATATTGGTGCAATACATGATATAGTATATATGGCATATAGCCCAGAGGAATATGAGCGAACTGGTGATTTTTATAGAGCATGGGGCATGGGTGAACCAACTAAGGCATTAAATGAAAGAACGACAAGAGGTGAGTTCACTTACAAGCCTGATAAGATGAGCATTGGTAGCACTGACCCAAACAGCTCTAGCTATGGTCAACATATTGGTTTAGCTGGTGATTTCTATGGACAAGATGCGCGACCTTATCTAGCGGAATTGATATATAATGGTGCAACCGGCTCATTATTTGGTGATGGCGCATTTAGAAAAAAGCGCGATGCATGGGAAGAACTGAATAAGCGCATAGGTAGACGCAAGATGAAACAATGGATGAAAGAGGGGTTGGAGGCGGCTGGGCTTAAAGTGCAGATGCACAATAAAGCCATAGAGGTCACGACAACCAAGGTGGACTAGATATGATTATAGCAGGATTAGATGCTAGTACGTCATCTACTGGATGGTCTATATTTGATGATGGGCGGCTTATTGCATATGGTACAATTAAGCCAAAGGGCGATGACTGGCATGATAGAGTAATGGGGCTTACTATGGAATTATCAAGTATATTTAGACAGTATAAGCCAACAATTCTCTATGCCGAGGAAGTGCCGCTAAAAAAAGGTGCGTCTACTATAGAGAAATTAGGTGCGGTGCAAGGCGTGATATTAGCATTATGTGCTGGCTTCAAGATAAAGCCATGCTTCTTGATGCCAAGTAAATGGCGTGGCGACCTTAATCTCTTTGATGGAACAAGAGCTGGATTACAAAGAGATGTTCTGAAGAAAAAAGCCATAGAGATGGCGAATGAAGAATTTAGCCTCGATTTGGCATGGGTTGCCCCAAGTAGCAAAAAGAATGAGGATGACTGTGCTGAAGGAATCCTTATAGCCTACTCACAAATAAAAAAGGGAGTGTGATGAATGGCTGGAAGTAACTCTAACTACTCGATTCTGGTTGATGTTCAGCTACAGGAAGAGAGTATAAAGAAACAATTAAAACAAATCCAAAATAGCAAAGATACGCAAATCAATTTTAAGGTTGGAGCAGAGGGGCTTGATAAAGTAGCTAAACATGCCAACGAAGCAGCAGATGCTACTAAGAAACTCAACGATTCTGGCGAAGACCTTGAATTAACATTTAACGTGGCAAATGAGGTATTTGGCAAATTCTCAGATGTCATTAGAAGCATGGTTGGTCAAGTATATGAGCTTGATGATGCATTGACCGAGTTCAAGAAGGTCAGTTCATTGGCTGGCTCTGAGCTTGACAGCTATGTAGATAAACTATCTAAAATTGGACAAACAGTTGGACGAACCGGTAAACCAAATCGGTCTGAGCCGGTATGTTGCGATGGTAAAGCAGCATAGA
>ERZ1035027.136-NODE-136-length-45903-cov-53.243173_pt1 | contig 45903 bp, 63 predicted proteins | sample MGYA00520604_ERZ1035027 | MGnify/ENA primary metagenome ERZ1035027 (study PRJEB33766, sample SAMN09781743) | gut metagenome | biome: gut microbiome | host: Homo sapiens | place: Madagascar | study: EMG produced TPA metagenomics assembly of the PRJNA485056 data...
TCTATTACAGACTTAGCATCATCACCCATATCTTTCAACATGGCAACAAGTGCTTTTTTTTTATCTGAATCAAACATAACCTTAAACATTTCTGTAATAAGATTTACATGAGATTCATCAGGTACTCTATCACGGAATGTTTCTAACATAAAGTCAGACAAATCATCATCAGGTAGCTTGCAGATTAAGCTATCCAAATCTATTGTTGCATATACGCTCATATTATTTATCCTCTTTTTTTCTGTTTCTTTCTATATACTTTAGTTGCGCAATACTTATATTGCCATATCGTTTATACATACCTTGGAGATATACAATATAGCTAGCTAATGTTATTTTGCTTGCATCCATATTCTCTTCTTTTTACCCTCTCCCTTTTACAGGAGAGGGTGGTTAGTTAATCAATCTTTACTATTGCTAAAGGAAGAACATCTTTAATGTTTCCATAACAAGTATATACTGCCGCCATGAAATCTTCCTTAGTAAGAAACTTTTCATCTGGTGGTGATGTTATATCTATCGTAAACTTAATATGTTTCATAATCTATCTATTTATGCCAGAAGGCGGTTAATTTATCATTGACTTAATTATATCCTTGTAAATATCTACTATTGTGCCACCTTTTTCACTCCAAGGAATCTCTGCACTATTACAAACAACTTCTATAAGTTTGCTCATAATATTGTTTTTAAAATCTTCATTCATATTTATAACTTTATAAGCCCGAAGGCGGTTAAACAATCAAAGGCATCAAACCCAAAAATGCTACTACCAAAGCGATTACACTTAAAATAAAAACAAAGATACTTATAGGAATATACCATACACTTTCAGTTTTATCCATTCCAAATTGTACCGTAATATCCAAAATCATTGTTAATACTACTAATAATATACCCATACCTACACCTCCATTTCTGAGTTAATTCCTAAACCAAAGAGAAGGTGCTGCAAACTATGTACATAAGGAAGGTCTACGCATATACTGCTACTATAATCAAAGTCGTCAAACCAAAACTTACCATCTTTCGATGTATAAGTAAGAAATAATCCGTCTTTGTAATAGAAGTATGCACAATCATTTATCTTTGATTTCTTCCATCCATTCTTCTCTAGAATCTCTGGAGTGAGAGGAACTCCTGATAATTCTAGTTGGTGTACTTGATGGCTTATATAAGATAGCTCATAATTATTTAGTTCAAGTGTATCCATAATTGTATGTATTCTGTTATCGTACATAACAATATCACCTTTGATATATTCTTGCTCCATATACTTTACTTCTTATTATCCATCGCAAGAGCTATATCGTGCACTTTGCGACACATTTGACAAACATCTTCAAGACTTCTTGTATCCCAGTCACAATACATTCTTCCGTGATCTTCGGTTATTACTATAATCTGTCTATCACGAAGGAGTCTCCATATCATTCTTAATTTCTGTCTCATACACTTTACTTTTTAATATTTTTATCAATCTGTTAGCACACATAAAAGCTAACCTTTCCATTCACCAGTAGTACAAAGCAGATGTCTGGTCATGTCGTTATAAGGGATGCATTGCTTGTAAACACCCTTGATACAAATAAAAGGATAGTCTGAACTTTCATCGTAGTGTGAAAAGAAGTCTGCTCCCCATTTACCTCTATCCCAATCTCTACATAGCACTTTATCAAATGGCTTGAACTTACACTTTGGCTTCAAGCCCACAATAGCTTTCGTCTCAGCATCCCAAGCCTTGCCTTTCTTTGCAAGAGCGTCAAAGAGAATTATTTGTCGAGTCTCCGTGATAGGCTGTATCTGCTTATCTTCAAATGATAACCAATCTTCAAATTTCAAGGTGCTCATATCATTTAACACATAGTATTCCAGCTTCTTAGATGAATTGTCTATGCTTTTGACTATACCATAAGCAAGATACCCCATGCCAGAGATACAAACAATATCCCCATCCTTGAACTCAGGTTGAGGTTTCTCAATCTCCAAGGTCTCCATATTCAACATACCACCAATTCTATCCTCAATATTGTGGATATAAATTTGAGCAATGTTCTTATCTTGAAGAGAAAAACATTCTGTGAGATTGTCGTTTGTATCAACTATAAATGTTTCGTCGATATTAGTTTTTTGCAAACAATACTTGCCCTTAAATGTTAGATAGGTATCATCTTCAAAGCACTCAAAGATAACTTTTGTAGAGCCATCTTCAGTAACTAGTACATCGCCTCTCTTCCATGCGAACTTAGACCAGTCTCGCATTAATTTTGAAGGAAACAACATTAATTCTGCTTCATCGTAATCTTTATATCTACCATCATTGCAGAAATAATCTACTATATCATGATGTAAGACTGATATACGATTTAACATGTTTATATATGAAAAATATACATCACCAAACAAAGGTGAATATAACTTCGTGTTTACTGGCTTATTCCTTAGAATATTTGCTATATTAATTTTTGCTTCCATACTTATCATTAATTATACCAAGCATCACTTGGTGTGGTTGTTGTACTATAGTTATTAGTAGTGTCTAAATCGATAGGATTCAAACCTACAAACTTATTCTCATATTCCATGATTTCTTATTTAAGTGTTATTACTAAAGCTGAGAGCATAACTAGTATCAGTAATTCAAAAAGAACTACTGGATACCAGCCATATAAAGTTACTATAACATGAATAAGCCAGTTAGTATAATATCCTATCCATGTTATAGCAATTAACACTAATGCTATACATACAATAGCTGTAATCTTTATATCCATACTAAGATATTTAACCAAAACTTTTAGCTGCTTCTTCTTCTGTAGGAAATAACCTACATCCCCAGTAAGTAAGCCTATCTTCATCAAAGAAGTCCTTGTAATTAGGGTGACTATTCATCCAACTAATGACAGCTTCCTTAAAGGAATTTCCTTTAGAAGTTCCTAACAGTTGATGTGTACCATATCCTCTAGTAACACAATAACCTTCTGACCATATATTATATGTTTCCATAAGCTTATACATTTATAAGATTCATAGTATGCTCATTGTAAGCCAATGAGTACTGAATGTTATACCACTTGAAGACCTGTAAGAAAGGTCTGTTCATCATATTATTTTGTGAGGCAAATCTAAGAATTGCCTGTAAATCTGATTTATCCATTTTTGTTTATTTCTTTATTTAGAACTTTATTTGCAAATTCCTGTGCCTTATCTAATAGATAATTATGCAATTTTTCCTCAAGAGTATCCCTGATAGTTCTACTTATTTCCCATCTAGAGAATGCTTCTCTTAGAGTTCTATAAACTTCTTCATTTATTAATGCTGCAAGATTATCATCTTTGCATAGACTGTCTAAAGCACTTTCAATTCCTTTCTTAACTTGCTTCTCTATATCTTCATTGTTTGTAATATATTGAAAAACTAATTTTTGAGCTGGAATTTCTAGCTCAAGTCTTAAAGATGGTTGTGTAAACATAAATATTTATTATTTAAAAGAGTTCTTAACTTTGTCATCTCATCTTCAGATAACCAAACGTCTTTCTGATTAAGATAGAGATGATATACTTTATCTTCTTTGATGATTTTAATCATGTGCTAAATAAATCTAGAACATCTTGTGTTGAATATTCTACCTTAGATGCAGGTAGTATAGGCTTCTCCATTATAGGAGAAATCGTCTTATATTCTAACTGCATCTGAGATAGGATAGAGAATATATCAGTACTATCGCCAATACCATTGGTACTGGCATACTGATTTATTTGTGAGAGAGTAATCATTCTTTTGTAGTACAATCGAATATCAACTCTTCTCCTCTATATATTCTCTTTATGCAAGAGAGCATTAAGGCACTGTCACTACTCTCCCAACCATAAGCAGGAGTGTAGGTATTACTTCTAACAACAACTACCTGTGCTGTATTGAAGACAATTTCTACATTCTTAATAATGTAGTCATTGACTTCTAAAGTATCCTTTGCACCTCCAATAACCTTATCAATCTGGTTATTGTCAATTACAAATGAATACTTAGAGTATCTAGACTCTGATACTGCTTTTGTCAAAGCTTCAAGAATTTCTTTGTTCTGCATAGTTTTTTCTTTTTGTTACTACTATATTATTCTAAGAATATGCTTAACCTGAGCATCTGTAAGAGTAGGGAACTTACCCTTTAACTTCTTTATAGTGTACTCATGTTTGAGCTTACTTCCCATATAGCAGTTTGCTTCATAGGTATCTGCTATAAGAGATAGTAAGCTAGTAAGTTGTCTTGAATCCATAATTAGTTCTTGTAAATAGTATTAAGTATACTCTTGAAATTAGGATTGTTTATTACAGCTCTAGCATCTTCTGAGTTTTTGAAGAAAACATCACCAGCACCTATAGAATTATTATAGTCCACATAGAATCTATCTTTATGGTAATCAAATTTAATACAATACTTATTCTCTTTAGAATTACTCCAGTTTGGTTGCCAGTCATTGTTATAATACTTAGCAATATTCATTAATTTGACTAAAGCTTTAAGTTTTATTTCGTTTCCAAAATAAGTGTTTACTGAAATATCGGTATCATTTAATTCATTATAAACATCGCTATAAGTAATATCTTGCTTCTTCTTAAACTTAATGATACCATTGACTAAATTACTATTCTCCAAGTCTATCTCCATTCCTTCAGGAACTTCAATAGTTAATTGATTATTCTTTATTTCCATACACTTTTTTACTTCTTTAAATACTACGCTGATATTGTCTTTTCTATAAAGGTTTGAGCAATTACCATGAATCTTGTATAAGAAGTTATAACATCTATTAACAAAACTACATCCTATACATCCACAACCTTTTATTACTTTATAAGTTTTATTTTCATAAGTAAATATTTCACCTACTTTTCTTTCCATAATTCAGTTATATTTAATGAAGGAGACTTACGAATTGAACGTACTTTGACTACTTGATGTACCGACTTATTACTAATAATTTGCTATTAGTCAAAAAGCTTTTACCTACAATTATCTTGTGTTACCTTTTCATCTTATCACCTGTCCTATATACTCATGATTATATAGGTGTCTCCCATCATATTGTTAAGAGTAATATCTTTGACCATTTCAGAACAACTTTCTAGAAGCAATAGACCAATCAGGTCTATTATTCACTAGTCTAAAACAGTTTGCCTGCTTATATGTATCAAACTCACGAATAATGTGGTTTGTTTTATCTAATAAAAGTATTGGTTTCATTTGAATTTATTTAAAGGATTAATAACTAATAGGCTTTGCAAGTTCAGCAATGCCTATTGTAATATATTGCTCGGATATTTCATTTAGATACTCTCTAGCTTCTTCTTTGGTAGCAAAACCTGCAAAGCATTTGAAGTTGAGAGTATCTAAATAAAGTACCAGATAGTTGTAACTATTCATTAGGCAACAAACCATTTAAATAGTTTAACTTGATGGTTAGCCTTGCCAAAGTTAGCAATAATCGCTACACCTTCACAACCAGCTAACTTAGCTGCATCTAAGACTTCCTGGTCTGTATAGTCCTCAGGAAGTTCTTCTTTCTCCCAGGTAGATTTATCCTGGAAGTTCTTTCTCGATTTAAAATACAATGCTGTCATATTTAAAGGGTATTTATTGTATACTACTGCATACTAAGATTGACAATACTCCATTCAATCAGAGTATTATTTACTTTGACAAAAGGTACTCCTAGTATAAGTGTGTCTATATCTGATGCTTCTATAGGATCATTCTCTTTATTGTATGCAGCTATAATAGCATCAAATAACTGCTTTGATAATTGTACTTTCATAATTTTATTGTTTTATACTATCTCATAGTCAATGATATTATGCTCCATTTCTGAAGTAATACCATTGACTATGAGAGCATTAATATAATTGGAGCCATAGATTGACTCTTTGGTTCCATTAGTCCATTCAATGATGTAGTGTATCATATCTTATCAAGCATCTGTATATAATGGTTCAATAGTTATATACTGGAAGTAATCACTTCCCCAACCTTTCTTGTTACATCTCATAGAAGCTTCAGCTCTATGACAATCTTTATTAATTTCTTTATGAATTAATTGAGCAAGGAATCTATCATTATCTGCTTCTAGAGTCATTTGCTCTAACTTTTTCATACAGCCTTCCCAAGTACTTGCTATAATAAGAGGTTGGATGTCCTTAGTAGATACTACTGTAAGGATATATAGCTTTTCTCCTTTTCTATTTTTAATTTGATCGAACATAATTATATGTATTTTACTAAAGTTTCCCACCCCTACAAAATAGGGCTTTTGCAGATATAAAACTCTGCTAAGCCCTATTTTGTAGGGGTGGGAAACTTTAGTATTTTATTGTTCTTTTAAATACTCCTCTATAATATCTATAACATCCTCATAAGCTCTTGCTCTTCCATTATAGTAACCTTCTGTATAGTAGCTTAAGGAAATCTCGTCGCTATTGTTAGTAAGGAATTTTTCACACCTATCTAATCTATGTTCTACTTTATCAACTATTTTTTATAGTTTCTCAGTAATAGTATCTGTATTATAAATACTGAGAACATCAGTTTTAGAGATAACTAGATGTGGTCTTTTAACTACATTATTATGACCTAAATCTCTGCCTTTGGATTTATTCTTCATTTTATGTAATATTTAAAGGGATTTGAATTAAAATTTGTAATCTAATGCTAGACTCTAAGCCAAAAAGAGTAGCTAGTTGAGCTTAGAGAATAGGAGAGTAGAGGTGTAAGGAGCAGTAAAATGAGAGATAGAATAAAGAAAGTGTGCAGAATTGTGGATTTTTCCACATTACCTAGAGGTAAATGGGAGATATTTTCCACAATCCTTACACACTTAACTATCTAACTAACAACAACTTACATAACTTCCTTAGATACCCAAGTCAACATCTTCCCAAGAGTTAGCACCCTGCTTACACAAGCTATAGTGACCACTCTCAAGCTCTACTACCTGGAGTTCATCTTTCTGAGCAGCAATCTGCTGAGGAGTAAGAACACCAAGCTTAGAAGAGAATGCTACAAAGCATCTACTGCTAGCATCATTAGGGTCTGTGAAAATACAGCTCTTGAAGACTTCGCCAGTCTCATTATTAGCAAACTCACCTACCTGCATTTTACCCTTCATTCTAGCAAAAGCAATGAGTGACCAACTGTTCTTAATACCCTGCATAACTGGACCATTATTAGTAGCCATACTATTATCTCCATCTCAGAAGCACTGTTGTTTGTAGAGAACAACTAACTGACTGCAATATACTATTAATTCCTCTAGGACAGTCAAACCTATTGGAATCTATAAAACTCTATAGGGGATAAAGTATTCTTTATCCATCCAAGATATAGGGGTGGTGATGTGTCCCTTGAATACTTATAAAGTTCTATAGTTCTTTTATTTTACAATACTTATATTACTTATTTATATTATAATATATTATATAATAGGTACGTGCGAGGAAATTCTATTTTATTTACAAAGACTAGCTGTGATGTGTTGTTTTGGATTTGCTTCTAACATATATGTTATTAGTTCTAATGCCTGATATTAGAATTGTATCTTCAATACTTTTATATAGTAACTTCCTACAAATATCTATAGTAAATGTTGCATGATTACTTTACTATTTATTTAGCTAATACTATACTAAAGTATTTACCCAACACTTTAGCATTCATTTGATACAACAAATGCTATAGATTTGTATCAACAAATAGCAACCTGTTGCACCAAACTTGCTAATAACAATATAGGATATTTACTATATTAAAATAGAATATTGTAGTATATAAAAAAATAAAAGAGTACTATATAAAAGTAATAGAAGTAAGATTATAAAATAAAAGAATAATATAAAAAGAATGATTTAATAGTTGTTCGCCTGGCTCACTACGTTCGCCTTATAAAATAAAAAACAATCTTATATCTACAAATGTTTTACGTTTATTTAACATAAAATTTCATAAATAGTTAGACTTTTTGGTTAAAGTAATAGTTTAAGCATAGTTTAAGAAAAAATAGCTAGCCTGCGAAGACTAGCTATTATTGTTTCCCATAAGGAGTAGAGTCAATGCTATCCAGAAAGATATGCCTATGATGATATAGACTGTCATTCTGGAGGGCTTACCAATCAGAGCATTGTAGAGCATTGCTATTAGAATGCTAGCAATTGCTGTTGCAAAGAGTACTGCAAATACTATAGCCATAATCTATGCTTTTAAGAATTTATACCAAGTAGAATATCCACTATACTTAATAAACTCTTTTAAGGTAATATTATTGTAGCACCAAGTAATTAAAATTGCATTGACTAGCCCAAGGATAAACCAAGAGAATAATACTTCTGCACAGAGTAGTATTACTGTAAGTATTGCTGTAATGTAAAATATAATAGCTTTCATATCTAATAATTAATAGTCCAACCTGTGTTTCCAAATATAGTCTTGTAATTCAAGGCTGCAAGGTAAGTTGGAAACTTCCTTACCAAGCAGCCATAGGAATCATACACTTCATATCTCATAAGCCAAGTTCCTTACAATAGGTATTGTACTCCTCAATACTAACTCTCATATTCTTACCAAAGACTCTTATGGTCTTGAACTTAGGAGTTATCATCTCACCTTTGAGTACTGGAACATCAATGGCAATCTCACCATTGATTGTCATACTCTTGAAGTGTGAATGCTTCTCTTCAAGCATACTGAGGTGAAGTCTTTTACTAGTTGAATAGTTCTCACTTGAGCATACAGCTGCTCTATTTATTCTCTTTCTCATATTGTTAATCTTTTAAGTTACTACCTAATACTATCAAGTTATAGGAATGGTATTGTGTCTCTTGAATGCTTGCTAAGTTTTAAGATTCAAAAGACTAATGGTGTTGTATGGCTTGCAAAGTCTAGCTTTATAAGACTAGAAAGACTAGCCAAATGTACACTTTGTAAACCTTACCAAGTGCAAAAAGAAAGGAAAGTGTGTTTCCACACTCTCCTTAGTTCCATAGAATACTGTCCAGCTTAGCTCTTGATGCATAGTATTCCTGAGGGTCATAAGCATCTACCCAGTTATACTGATTGTCTAGCGAATCAAGCAATTCCTCTGTTGCCTTATTGTATGAATCATAGGCTTTAAGAAGATTGTTATTGGTGTTTTGGCACACCATGAAGCCTGCAATCATACCAATTACCATTGATAAGATGCAAAAGATAATGATCTTTTTCATTGCTGTTGTGTTAAAAAGGAAGAGCAGGATTTCTCCTGCCCTTTGTTACTTCTCATATAGGCTGCATACTACTCCTATTGGAAAGCCTACCATAAAGAACATTAAGCTTGCACATACATAGATGCAATCATCTGTTATTAGAGCCATACTAATACCAAAGAGAAGAGCAAGCATACAAAGAATTGCAATTACTGTACTGAGATTTTTCATTTTTCATTCAGTTTGATGTTAATAAAAAGGGAAGAGCTTTTGCCCTTCCCAATTACTCTTACAATCCAAGGTCAACCTCTTCCCAGGTATTCTCACCCTGCTTGCAGAGACTGTACATGTCCTTTCCTTTCTTTGTCTCACACAGAACAACCTGCAACTCATTCTTCTGAGCTGCAATCTGTTTTGGTGAAAGCACTCCAAGCTTGCTGCTGAAAGCAACAAATGTGAGAGTACCATGGTTATCAAAGATGCAGGACTTGAACATCTCACCAGTCTCCTGGTTGGCAAAGTCACCAACACTCATCTTAGGACCAAACTCCTTTGCAAATGCAAGGAGAGACCAAGAGTTCTTGATGTTATTGTTTGCTGTTGCCATAGATAGTTGCCTCCTAGCAGGACTTCTTAGTGCTAGGCATTAATTCCTCAGGTGCTTTCCCTAGAGGCATGTATGCAGATGGTTATTTGCCGTAGAACTATAATCAGCAAATGGAAGGCTACTGTACTTCACCCTCAGCCATCAGGATTGCAAATACCCCAGGGGGTATATCCCAATCCAAATTATGGTGGGGGTGGTGTGTGGTATTATCTCCATTCTTTATACACACATTATGATTTTCCAAAACTTGCCTTTTATACATACCAAGGATTTTTTCAAAAATCACCTTCACTTTTCTTTCATAAAGTTTTGATAATTAGAAGAATAATCGTATCTTTGCACAAAGATTCAAAACTTAAAATATAAAGAAATATGAAAGGATTGAGGAAATACATAGCAAAGCATGGTAGACACTTTACTCCAGAGTTAGCTGCTAAGGTACTAGATTGCAAGTGGAATGCTTCAGAGGTAGAAAGAGCTTCTGATAGAGTAGTGTACTATAATGTTTCAGGTGCTACTCTTGGAGATATAGTATTCTTGACTAATCTATTTTCATGTAGCTTCACTAAGAGGAGATGTATTAAGTACGCCTTAGGGATAGTAGGAGATGTTAATACCAATGGCTATGCCTTTAATGCTTGGTTATTAAGTAATGAGGATATTGATCTTAATAGGTATATATGAAAAAAGAGGAAACTTCACAGCTTCCTCTTTCTAATTTAAAACTATTAAAAACGACAAAAGAAATTACTAATCTACATCACCTAACTTATTAGCCCATGCTTCTGTATAGAACCAATCATAGGGCTTATTAGGTGCTATGGCTCTATGGGTTGCTGCCCAAATAATACTAGGAATACCTATAACTATAAGGTATAATGGTCCTAGTATTAAACTTTGTCTTGTATGCCCCCATTCATGTCTTACAGTAGTATCTGTTGCTCTAGGAGATAAAAAAATGTGAGATCCAAGAGTTACACTACCACAAGACTTTCTTTTAATGAATACTATTGCTCCTTGGCAAGTACATGTGTCTAGGATTTCATCTTTCCTCTTAAGATACCAATAGTATATTAAGGCAGCAATTAACTGAGGTAACTGCCAAAAGTATTTTAATATTTCCATAGCTTTATTACTTTCTGTTTAATTTAATTTGTCTTATTGTTTTTCCTAGTACAAGCATTTCCTCATGAGAAAAAGAATCACATCTAGCTCTATTGCAACTACAGCAACAAGGAACAACATTGATCTTTAAGTGTCCTTTTGTATTGTCAATCCTGTCACAACCAATAAGATGAGTATCTCCACAGTATACACAAGGTTTATGCATTATATTATTTATCATCCAATCTATATCAATGTCACATATCTCATGCCCATGCTTCTTGTCTTTACATTTGTATGTAGATATTAACTTAGAGGCTTTAGCTCTTTCTTCTAACTTACTATTTGCATCTCTAGGAGTTTTACTTCCTCTTTTAATCTTTTTACCAAATATAATCTCTTCAGGAGTATAGTCCTTCTTATGTTTATGATAGCGTTTCTTCACAGCATTTAAAGGTTGATCATATCTTATAGACGCTTCTTTTAATGATAAACTCTCACCATTATAAACAATATGTATGATATTGTGGTCATTCAACTGTGCAGCTTGCTCTGGTGTTACCCAAATAAAGTTTTCTTTTGAAAAAGGCAATGATGTATCTATCCTATGAAAAACTAGTCCTGCTTTATAAGTAGGACTTACATCATCAAAGAAGGTTTTAAAGTCTTTCCATTCTTCAGAGCATCCTGCTTTCTTTCCTTTTTCTGTATATAACATACTTCTCCATGAGTTAAAAATTCTAGGATTCTTTTCCTTTATTCTAACAAGAGCACCATGTTCTTCATAGAAACGCTTCATGGCTTCTGCTTTCTTTTGGTTTTCTTCACTTGGTACCTTCCTTCCTTTTTGATATCTGCCTAAGTTATCCTTATCTATGTTTTCCATACTTACCTCCTACTTTATTTCTAGAATTACTTTTTCATTTTTCTCCAAAGCAGGGATAATGTAAGTATCCATTAACTTGTAATAGTATGCTGTTGAATTAGTTATCATTCCTACAACATTGTTTTTACCAACGCCAATACATCCGAGGGAATCTTGGGCAGTGTTCAAAGGATGTACCCTAATTCCTGCAAATCCCTTGACATTAAGTACTTCTGGAACTTGTCCATTGTACTTCTTTCCCCATACTCTATTTGCAAATTTAGGAGAATAGGATAATTTTACTTCATAAACTCCCGAAGGTATTGCTGTTTCTCCAAAAACCTTCATTGCCTTTATTTTCTCAATGGGCATAGCACTTGTTAGTCCTCTGTCTTTGTCCTCTAAGGTATTACAGAAGAATATATCATCAACAAACAACTTACCAATGGTATAACCTTCCTTCTTCCATTTTCTTTCTACTACTATCTTCATAATTCTATATTTAATGATTTATAATGCAAAGATACTAATTGATAGCATAATAAATTGGTATTTAAGCATGACTCTTAGGTTTACATAACTGTGAATGTTAGGTGTTTGTTATTCATACAATGTTATAGTATCTTTGCAACATTAAAAGTAGAAGATATGGTGAAAAGTGTAAAATATTTCTATCTAGGTATTAGTATACTTATAATAGTATTATTTGTAAGTATTTATGCTTTGTTTAGTACTAAAAGAAGTGCTGATAAAAAATGGAAAGAAGCAGTTGAGAATGCTAAAGCATATAGTGAATTATTCAGTAACTCTGAGAATAAGAATAGAGCTTTCAAGCTGACCATTGATCAGTTAAAGAACTCTAATGATTCTATCTTCCAGGAGTTGAATAAAGCTAGGAAGGAATTGAAGGTAAAGGATTCTAAGATTAAAAGTCTTCAGTATGTTTCTTCTAATTTCTCCAAGGTTGATACCATCACTTTGAAATGTGATACTATCTTCAAGGATTCTCATATTGATATTGACACACTACTCTTTGATGATTGGTATTCTGTAAAGGTAGAACTTAAGTATCCTTCAACTGTTACTGTAGAACCAACCTTCAAGAGTATTAAATATATTGTAGTATCTGCAAAGAAGGAGACTGTTAACCCTCCTAAGAGGTTCTTCCTTTTTAGATGGTTTCAAAAAAAGCAAATTAGGTTGAATGTTGATGTAGTAGAGAAGAACCCATATATGCAGAATCAGGATAACAGGTTTATTGAGATTGTTAGGTAAAGGATGATTTTTTGTTTTGTTTTTAAGTTTTGAATTTTGTTTTCTCCCTCTGTCAGTGGACAGGGGGAGTTTTTGTTTTAATCTTCATCATCTGTATAGATGTTACTGAGAGCATCCATCTGCTCACCTATACACTTATCAAGTAACTTAGCATAGTGGGTAGTCATTCTGGTGTTAGTATGACCTAGCATCTTAGATACTACTTCCAATGATATGTTATTTGCTAAGGTAACAGTACTTGCAAATGTATGTCTTGAGGTATGAAAGGTTATATGTTTATCTATGTTGCAGAGTATAGCAATATCTTTAAGATACTTATTAATGTCTGCTGCATCTTGTATAGGAATTAACTTATCTCCACCTTTATACTTTTCAAGTATCATCTTAGCCATAGGAAGAAGAGGAATCCTTGATAGAATACCAGTCTTTACTCTTCTCTTCTTTATCCAGATTCTACCTTGATCATCTTTTTCAAAGTGTTTTGGTTTAAGAGTCTTGATATCTATATAGGAAAGACCAGTGAAACAACCAAAGAGAAAGAAATCTCTAGCTCTCTCAAATCTAGGAATAGGAGTATCAAAGTTAATGATTTTCCTTAGTTCCTCTTCATTAAGAAAATCTATATCTACTGACTCTCTTTCTACCTTATAATTTGCTATCATGTTATACTTAACATAGTTGTTTAAAACAGCTTTGTTTAAGATAGCCTTCAAGTACTTTAAATGCTTGGCACAAGTATTCTGAGACATACCTTTGTCTACTAAGAGAAATGTATGGAATGATTGTATGAAACCTATGTTTACTTCAGTAAGAAGAACATCATTTCTTTTATACTCTTTCTCCATAAACTCTAATAATAATCTTCTGCTATAGTCAAAGCAATAGAAAGTATCAGAAGCTACACTGATTCCAATGAGTTTCTTCTTCTCTTCATTATGTTCAGAAACTACTTGCATAAGAGTCTTGTCTTTTAGACTTTCCACCTTATTTAATATAGCATCCTTTAAGATGTGTACAGTTATCATGTAACCTCTCTTCATAAGCTCAACTTCCTTCTCATAGATTTTGTTTCTGAACTCTATGAGGAAAGTATTGATTAACTGAGCTTCTGGAGTAGTGCCTTTTACCAACTGCTTCTGCTTATTCCATTCAGATGGCTTGGCAAACTTACCTGTACTGAAATAGATGCGCTCTCCATTATAGGAGATGGAGACTTCAATGGGGGAGAGACCCTTCTTGTTTTTCTTACTTTCTCTAAGGGAGAAGTAAACCATAGTGCAATGATTTTCCATTTACTTACTTTAAATTTAGAGTAAGTTCAGTAAATCAATGACTTAGATGAAATTGCAGCCCATTTTATATTTTTAGCTTTTGGGCTGCAAATGGGCTGCATTTTTTGTTGGAATAGGATATAATACTATGTAATTCTCTTAGTATGAATATATAATTCTTTTGATAAGAATATATAATATAAGATATAAAAAACCCTGCGACAATTAAGCCGCAGGGATCATTTATACTTATCTTTTTGTTATCTCAAAGAAATTACTTCTTGTTGATAGCGAGGTCGATAGCTACAGCGATAGCAACAGTAGCACCTACCATAGGGTTGTTACCCATACCGAGGAAGCCCATCATCTCTACGTGAGCAGGAACTGAAGAAGAACCTGCGAACTGAGCGTCTGAGTGCATACGACCCATAGTATCAGTCATACTATGGGATATAGGATATTCCTCTTGATGCAAACCTTTATAAGCCAATGATTTACATTCTACTTACTATGTTCAATATGTTAATGATCACTAGATTGGGCTGCAACTAAGGCAATAATAACCTGAATTTACTACCCAAATACTAATTGAAGTTACTTGAAACAACTAATTAGCATTCTTCTTTATAAGAAGTGATGCAAAGGTACTAATAAAAAATAAGAGTGAAGAGGATTCTGAGAACTGTTTTCTATTAATAAAGTTTAAAAATGAGAGATAAATGAAAGATTTAAGGAAAATCTTATGGGAGTTTAAGAATAAAAGTGTATATTTGCATCACAAAACAATAAGCTAATAAAACCATATAAAAACATCATGAAATAAATGATATACAGAATATGGTTAAAGTAAAGCTTTAAGTAAAACGTAAATAAAATAAACTTTAAAATATCAAGACTATGGCTTCTAAAATTAGTATGGCATCTCAAAAAAGAGATGAATTAAGATGGCAAGCAGAGAGTGATGCTCAGACAATGGCTAGTTACCAGGAGATAATGGGAGATAAAGCCAGAATGAACAGAGCTATCAAGGTAGCAAAGTCAAAGGCTGCAGACCTTACCAAGAGAGCAAGTGCTATGCAGAATGTAGCAAAGACAAAAGCAACATCATCTAAAAGGAGGTAAGCTATGTGGAAGAAAGAAATGACACAGAAACAGAAAACAGAACTGAGCTATATTCAAGCAAATTCATTAAGTAATATACTTGCAATAGTAAATAAGCTTAATAGAGATTTCCCTGTCTGTCCTATTTTGAAGGATGATATTGTTCAGATTATGAAGAATGGTGAGGATTATATTCTCCTATATTATAAATAAGGTGTAAACTCTTTAATCCTGTAAGCTATGTCTAAACAAAGTAAATTGAATGATTATGACTCTGAACCTGTGAATTATTGCACCAAGTGCTACTCATTAGGGATTAAGTATGAAGAATCCATTGGAATGGATTGCTGTTCACAATGTGGTTGTACAGACTTCAAGACAGCAAATTTCTTTGAGTGGGAAAAGCTATATATGAATAGGTATGATCATAAGTATGTAGAAAAGACGAATGATGTAAGACAGTCTCCAATCTTTCAGTTATCTCCAGAGAAACTGAAAGCAAAGGTATTTAATGATTCCCATTGGAGAGAAATTTGCACAGCAATGTATCCTACTTTCCCTAATTGGCTCAGTAAGTCAGACTCAGTTATACTGTTGTTTGCAAAGCTGTATCAGGAGAATAGGTTAGATGATTTAAAGGTAGAATTAATAAACAGAAGTAAAAACAAAAGTTATGGAAGAGCAGAGTAAAGCAAAACAGATTAATATGAATGCTGGTACAGGTAAGTCAGAAACAAAGCAGCAGAAGCTTACCTATGAGCAGCTTAATGATGCCTGTAATCAGTTATGGCAGCAAAATAAGCAGCTTGCTGCAAGGAACAGAGAGTTAGAAACCTTTGCCATGAACAAGAGGCTCGATTATCTCTTCAAGGTATTGGAACTCAGTAATCAGTTCTCCAGTGACTTTGTAGGAAACTGTGCCAGTGAGATTGAGCAGGCGATGACTATTCCACAAGATATGGAAGAACATAAGAAGGAGGATTAATATGGAGAATAGTGTCAACACTAAGGTACAGGAAAAACCTACACTTCCAAAGCCAAACAATATAGTGACAGTTCCTATATCTGTTGGTATTGATTTCTTCAGATGGTGGTGTACTTTCCTAAAGTCATTCATCAGTCTTACTCCTAGGGAATTGGATGTAACTGCAAGTTTTCTCAAACAGAGATGGGAACTTTCAAAGAGCATTGATGATCCTAGTATTCTTGATGAAATGGTCATGAGTGAATCTACTAAGAAGAAGGTTATTGAGGAGTGTGAAATCACTAAGCAGCACTTCTATGTAGTGATGAGTAATCTCAGAAAGAACAAAGTTATCATTAATGATAAGATAAACTCTCGCTTGATTCCTAATATCAGAAAGGAAGATAATGGATGCTTTCAACTGTTGATACTGTTCAAAGATAATAAGAAGAAAGCATGACCTATGATAAGATTATATCCAAGGTAGCTGGAGATTTAGGTCTTCCTGTAAAGCTGGTAGATAGAACCTACAGAGCTTATTGGAAATCCATCAGAGAACATATCACTTCATTGCCTCTGAAGGAAGACCTTACTGATGAAGAGTTTCTGAAGCTTCAACCTAATGTGAATATTCCTTCCATAGGTAAGCTTCATGTAACTCTCGACAGATATAAGAGAATGAAGAAAATGCAAGAAATTAAAAATCAAATAAAACAAGATAAAGATGTTACATATAACGGAGATTAAACCTACATATAATCACTTGTTGGTTACAGGTGATACTTTTGAGAAAGACATGATTCAAGGAGGAGTTATTGTTGCCAAGAAGGGAGACTTGAAACTTTGGCAGAAAGTAATAGCCATTGGACCTGCTGTAAGAGATGTAAAGGTTGGAGATATGGTGATGATTATTCCAGATAACTTTGCTGTAAAGAAGTATGATAAGAACTCTGTGCAGAATGATTTGGATAATAATCCTATCCTTACCTATAACTTTCCTTTTGAGACTATAGACGATGAGAAAGGTGATCCTCATGAATATCTCTATATCTCTGATAGTGATGTCAGATTTGCCTTTAAGGGGTATGAGAAAGAGGAATCTCTTATAGTTCCAGGAAAGAAGATGTTAATTGTTTAGTTAGTTTTTAGTTGTTTGTTGTGTAGAAGTTAGTTATGGAGAGTAGCTCAAGTCTTTTTAGGCTTGGGCTATTTTTATGTTATCTTAGGATGAATGTTAGGTTCTTGCCTATACCTTATTATATATATACTTTTGCAGGAATAAGAGTAGAAGTATATGGAAAATGTGAAATTTAATAAATGTCAGACACCCTTAGAAGACTTACATCTGGAGAAATATCCTGCTGAGGTACAGGAACAGTTTTGGGATTTCCTTAACAATGTTCCTTTTATCAGGTGGATGGTATCTCCTGATAGACCATTGGTGTCAGAGTTACCTAGAGATAATGAAGGTAAGGCAATCATTGATATTACCCATCCTCCAATTCTTGAAGATAGCGATTATTTCAGACCATCTGCTTTAGCCTATAAAGCTAATAAGGGAAGATATGTCTTGTTAAGACCAAATGCTAATCCAAATAGTGATTTTGGCAAATGGTTATATAGTCAGAGGGAAAGAGGATGGAATGGATATTGTAATCCTGCTACTGGTATGTGGGTAACAGGTGATTACTATTGGATGCTTAATTTCTGTCCTATGCATCTTGTAGAGAATGAAAATGGTATAGATATAAGAACTGTGGCTCATCCTAGATTTTGGGATGGTCAGTTTCTTATGTCCCATTACTTTCTGCAAGCTAGAACACATGGCCACCATGCAGCAGAATTAGCTAGCCGTGGTAAAGGAAAGACCTCATTTGGTGGAGGACTTCTTGCCAAGAGATGTATCATAGGAGAGTCTGAGAATAACAAGACAGAAGTACAGTGTATGGTTACTGCTGTGGATAGAACCAAGCTGATGGATACCAACCAGATTCTTAGAGTATTCAAGGATAACCTGGATCATTGTGCTAAATATACTCAGTTTGCTTCTCACAGATTGAAGTCTTCTGACCAGGAGATGGAGTGGAAAATGGGATTCAAAAAAGCAGGAAGTGAAGTAGAATATGGTAGTAAGAATTCTGTATCAGGCATCATTACTGGTGTTAACCAAGATAAGTTGAATGGTTCCCGTGGTGTACTATATCTTATTGAAGAGGCAGGTATCTTTAAGAATCTTACCAGTATGTATAACATGATTAGACCTTCTGTAGAGCATGGTAGTAAGGTCTTTGGAGAGATATTTGCCTATGGTACTGCTGGTGATGATCAATCAGACTTTACAGCCTTTGCTGAGATGTTCTATTCTCCAGAGGGTTATAACCTTGAGCCTTTGGATAATGTCTTTGATAAGGAAGGTCAAGGAAGAAAGAAGTGTTGTTTCTTCTTTCCTGCATATCTTAACTATGATGAAAGCTGTATAGATAAGAATGGAAACTCTGATGTAAGCAAGGCTCTGCTGATGATTCTTTATGATAGATACAAAGTAAAGTATGGTACTACAGATATTAATACAATAGTCAAGCGTATATCCCAGTATCCTATAGTTCCACAGGAAGCTATGCTCAGAAGTCATGGTAACATCTTCCCTGTGACAGAGCTTAATGCTAGGCTAAATGAATTAGACAATAATCCAAATGCCTTTGATGATGTTTATGTAGGAGAGTTGACTCAAGACAGTAAGACAGGAGAAGTGAAATTTAATCCTACTATTGACTTACCTATCAGAGACTTTCCTACTAAAGATAACAAGGTTAAAGGTGCTCTTGAGATATTTGAAATGCCTAAGAAGAATGGTGAAGGTAAAATTCCAGCTGGTAGATATATCTGTTCTTGTCTTAAAGAAGAAGAGTTGGTTAATACTGACAAAGGAATGAAACCTGTAGAGCAGGTAACACTTGAAGATAAGCTTGTTAATATTGATGGAGAATTTGTTAAGATTAAAAATCTTCAGACCTACCACAATATTAATCCCGTCTATAAGGTAAAACTGCATAATAGGCTTAATACCACAACATTCAGTTCAGAGCATCCTATTTATTGTGCTACTCCTAAAGTAAAATATCATAATGCAAATACTGTAAGAATGAATAATCTTTCTTACAGGTACTATGAATATGATTTTAATTTTAGAAAAGTTTCAGAGTTAAAAGTAGGAGATATAGTAAAAACACCTAATATGTATAGGAAGGAACTTCCTTTTATGCAGTATTGGGTTGATAATGCAAGAGCTGATAGACAAATTGAAAATCCTCTCGATAAGGAAGATTTCTGGTGGTTACTTGGCTTGATTATTGGTGATGGTTGGGCAAATAATACAGGGTATTCAATTCATATAAGCTTTAATGCTTTAGAGCAAGAATATATTGATAAAGCAAAAGATATAGTTGAGAATCTATTTCATCGCTCTTTTGTGGCTGCTAAAGATGAAGTTACATGTAAGGAATATTCATTCTGCTTCCAATCTCTTAATACCTTTATTAGGAATAACATAGGTTGTGGAGCTAAAAATAAGAAACTTGCAGAATGGATAAAGTATATCCCATTGAGGTTTAAAAAGCAGCTTCTTCTAGGATATTTAGCTTCTGATGGATGTGTGTATAAAGATAAGATAGAATATGTCAGTGTAAGTTTGCAGTTACTAAATGATATGCAGGATATTCTTACATCCTTAGGAATTACTTCTTCAGTAACAGAAATGTATGTCTCTGACTATAACATTATTAATGGTAAAAAGGTTCGTAATGAGAAGTATAAATATCATTTGAGGATAGCTAGAATAGGTTCTAAAGAAATAGTTTCTTGGAATCCTATAGACTTAAAACTCAGAAAATATTCATATCCAGAGCTAACTATAAGCCATACTGCTAAGAGAATGTGGTTTAGTGAGGATTTAAAATACATATATATAAAGATTGCTTCTATAGAGACAGAAGAATACATAGGTAATGTATATAACTTTGAATGTGAGACACATACCTTCATGTGTGATTGGATTCCAACACATAATTGTGATCCATTCGACGCTGATGTTTCCAATACAATGTCTTTAGGTTCTATCTTTGTAATGGACTTATGGACAGATATTATAGTAGCAGAATATACAGGAAGACCTACCTTTGCAGAGGACTTCTATGAGATATGTCGAAAGTTATGTATATTCTATAACTGCAGATGTATGTATGAGCAGAATGTAATGGGTATGTTCTCCTATTTCAGTTCCCATAATGCTATCCACTTATTGGCAGAAACACCAGAATACCTTGTACAGAGGAATATGATTAGCAGTATTGGTTATGGTAATAAGTCTGTTGGTATCAGAGCTACTACACCTATTATTAATGGAGCCTTCAAGATGATACAGACTTGGCTTAGAAAACCTATTGTCTCCATAGAAACTGATGCAGAGGGTAATAATAATGAAGTAACTATACCTAATCTATATAGGATAAAGAACAGGGCATTGCTGAAAGAACTTGTGTTGTGGAATCCACAGGGCAACTTTGATAGAGTAATGAGTCTTGTTCAGTTAATGCTCTATAGAGAAGAAAAGATGGTACTTTATCATGGTGACCTGAGACATACAGAAGAAGTAAGCTCTGGCATGGAGAAGGATGATTATTGGGATAAGAACTATCCAGGTAAGAAGAATTATGCAATAGCAGTAAAAAGTTACTACTTGTAAACTAAGGAAGGTACTTGTTTAAGTACCTTTTTTAGTATATCTTAGGGTCTGTGTAAGATATCTGTTTAATACTTAATATTTCTATACTTTTGCACTAAAAGAAGATTGTAGAACTAAAAAGAGAAGAAAAGTATGGAAGGATTAAGTTTTGATAATATCTTAGGTGAGCAGGAGATTGAAACCCTCTTTACTGACCCAGAAGATAATGATGTTCAGGAAGAACATAAAGAAACAGAAGAGGAGGAAGTAGAAACTCCTGATTCTGATGATAAAAAACAGAAAGAAAAAGATAATACTACTGAGGATGTGGATCCTGAAAATTTGTTTGAGGATAAAGCACCAGAGAGCGTAGGTAGTGGTAAAGATAATGAAGGTAAGGAAGGTACTGCCCCTGACAATGATGCAGATGGCACTTCTCCAAATAACTTCTACTCTTCCATTGCCAATGCCTGTGCAGTGGATGGTATCTTCCCAAACCTTGATGATGAGACTATTAAAAAGGCTGTAGATGCAGAGTCTTTCAGTAATCTGATTGAAGCAGAGATTAATGCTCGCTTTGATGAAAAACAGAAGAGAATTTCCCAGGCTCTTGAGAATGGAGTAGAGCCTAATGATATTAAGAAGTATGAATCAACCCTTAACTATATCAATACCATTACTGATGCAGCTATTGCAGAAGAGAGTGAAAAGGGTGAGCAGTTGAGATACAATCTTATTTATCAGGACTTTATCAATAAGGGAATGACTCCAGATAAAGCAAAGAAGTTTGCTGACAGGACAGTAGATGCAGGTACAGATGTAGAGGATGCAAAGGAAGCTTTGCTCAGTAATAAGGAATTCTTTAGTAATGCATATAACAAGATGCTTCAGGATGCTCAGCAGAAAGCTGATGAAGAAAAGGCTGAGAGAGAGAAGAATGCTAAGGAATTGGAGAAGTCTCTTATGAAAGACAAGCAGTTGTTTGGTGATATGGAGATTAGCAATGACATTCGTAAGAAGGCATTTGATTCTGTTTCCAAGCCAGTATATAAAGACCCAGAGACAGGTGATTATATGACTGCTATTCAGAAGTATGAATCTGAGCATAGGGCAGAATTCCTCAAATATACAGGTCTCATCTTTGCAATGACCAATGGCTTTAAGGATTTTGATTCCTTTGCCAAAGGTAAGGTAAAGAAAGAAGTAAAGAAAGGTCTTAGAGAACTAGAACAAACCCTAAACAATACTAGGAGAAACAACGATGGTAGCCTTAGAATGGTAACTAACCAGAAGGATGATCCTAACTCTTTTATTAGTAAGGGAATGAAGCTTGATTTGTAAGACCATGTATAAGATTTGATTATAAATGTTTTAACTTTGATAAAATGGCTGGAAAATTAAGTAAATTTCAGAAGCAGACTTTCAACCATTGGATGGGTACAACCAAGAATAACCACCTTGGTGGTATCTTCCAGTTGCAGCCTCAGAAGGCAACATCTCTGATGGTACAGCTGCTTGCTTGGTATAAGGGTAAGACCCTTGATACATTCCTCTCACAGTTCCCTACTAAGACTTTTGACTCTGATGAAGAGTATACATGGGATATTATTGGTAGTGCTACTAGGAATATTCCTTTGGTAGAAGCACGTGATGCTGATGGTAAGATTGTAGAAGCAGGTGGTAATAATGTAGGTGTAAATGGTGAGCCTTTCTATTTGATTTTTGCAGAGGATTGGTTTGCAGACCAGGAGGTTATTGTTGGTGAGCGTAATGAGGTTTATCCTATCAGGGTTCTTGCCAATGGTAGAAATGAAGGTACTAATACAGTATATCGCTGTGAGTTGATGGGTGGTATTACTGCTGGTATTCCTGTAGATGAGTTGCTTCCAGGTAAGCGTTTCTCTGTAGAGTATGCTCCAGTAGAGAGGGAGTTCTCCCGTAAGGCAGGTGATATTCGTTTTGCTAGCCCAGTAGCTATGAGAAATGAGTTCTCTACTATTAGAATTCATCACAAGGTTTCTGGTGCTATGCTTGGTAAGAAGGTAGCCTTTGGTATTCCTGTAACTCGTGAAACTAATGGTCGCTATGTAAAGGATACTGTAAACATGTGGATGCATGAGGTACAGTGGCAGCTTGAACAGCAGTGGAATGACTATAAGAATAATGTTCTTGCATTTGGTCGTTCTAACAGAAATATGAATGGTGAGTACCTTAACATTGGTAAGTCTGGTGAGGTTATCCGTATGGGTGCTGGTCTCTATGAGCAGATGGAAGTATCTAATACTATGCCTTACAACACATTCTCCTTGAAGCTTATTGAGGATGCGCTCTATGAGTTGTCAGCAGCTAAGCTTGACATGAAGGATAGAACCTTTATCATCAAGACTGGTGAGCGTGGTGCTATTCAGTTCCATAAGGCAGTACTTGATACTGTAAGTGGCTGGTCTGCATTTACTATTAATGGTGATCAGATTAATGTAGTTAAGAAGGCTCAGTCTCCACTTCATGAGAATGCGCTTTCAGCAGGCTTCCAGTTCACTGAGTTCTTGGCACCTAATGGTGTAAAGGTTAAGGTAGAGGTAGATGCTTACTATGATGATCCTGTAAGAAATAAGATTATGCATCCTAATGGTGGTCCTGCATTCTCTTATAGGTATGATATCTTTGATATTGGTACAATGGATCAGCCTAACATCTTTAAGTGTGCTGTCAAGGGTATGGAAGGTGATATGACCTCTTATGAGTGGGGCTTGAGGAATCCATTCACTGGTCAGATGGGTAACCCTAACATGAGTCATGATGAGGATTCAGCAACCATTCACAAGATGACTACCACTGGTGTATGTGTGCTTGACCCTACAAGGACAATGAGTTTGATTCCTGCAATTCTTGTAGGCTAAACTATAAAAGCAGTAGTGAGGGAATAACACTTTCCCTCCTGCTTGCTTTAAAAAACAATAAGGTAGAAGAACAAAAAATAAGGAGAAGTTAAAATGGGAAGACCAAAGAAAGTAGAAGGAGGTTCTGATATGGATAATACATTAATGGAGGGTGTAGAGATTGATGTTACACCACAGGAGGAAGTTAAACAGGAGATTCCAACACCTAAGGAGGAATCTGTACAGACAACAAGAAAACCTATAGCCCAACAGTATTATAGTAATGAACCAGTTAATTGTTTGAGAAACGAGAAAATCATTGTAAGGTTTGTTCCAAGTCCTACAGCAATGGTTCAGAGAAAGGGACATATTCTGTATGGTGGTATGGCAGAGAATGCTACAAGAAGCTTTGTAGTACCAAGACTCAATAAGACAGGTATGTTCAAGAATGTTCTTACAGATAGTGAGAAATCCTTCCTTGAGAAGGCTATGGGTTTGGAAATCAATGCTCTCAGTATCTATAAGAAAGAGAATAACTTCTGGGATGACAGTAACCCTAATGGTATTGGTAGAGTAACCCTGCATAAGCAGGATAACTACTTTGACCTTAGTATCCCAGAGCAGTATATTCAGTATAAGATTCTGCTTGCCAATAAGGATTATGTTGCAGCATCTATGGAGGAATTGGAGAATAGACCAAAGGCAACTTATCAGTTTGTCATTATCTCTGAGGGTGCAGAGGCACAGAAGAATCTTAGTAGGATGGATGTTACAATGGAGTGTTATACAGAGTATGGTGCTGTCAGAAATGATAAGGATACTCTCAAGACTATCATTGAGATTCTTGAAAAGAGACCTGTCAGTCCTAGTGTTAAGATTGACTACTTGCAGAATAAGATTAATGAGTATATTCAGGCAGACCCAAGGAAGTTCTATTCTGTTATTAAGGATGAACTCCTTCCTGCAAAGGTTCTTATCAAGAGAGCTGTAGAAGCAGGTCTGGTAGGTACTAAGAATAATACCTACTATCTCCGTAAGGATGGTTCTGCTCTCTGTGAGATGAATGAAGAGAGTACCTTGAACAATGCTGCCAGATATATCAGCAGTATCAAGCATCAGGAACTTAAGTATATGCTGGAAGCACAGTTGAAAGAAGATTAAATATATGGAGTCTAAGGGAAGGAGATAAAAACCCTTCCCACTCCCTTTAAAACTATAAAGATATGTCAGTAGAAGAGATGGATAATATGTTTGATGTGTTGTATAACAATATAACCTCAAACCAAGCACCAGGATTAAATGCCTATGAGAAGAGTGTTTTCCTTACCAAAGGTCAGGATGAGACTATTAAGAATTACTTTAATCCTAAAAGTAAGGGTAATAATACCCAGGAAGGCTTTGATGATAGTGTCAAAAGACAGGTGGATTTCTCCATGCTTACTACTGTAGCTACCACAAGTGCAACTTCCTATGCTTATAGTCTAGTATCTGGCAAGACAGATAAAGATGGTAAGCCTGTATATTCAAGAACAGAAACTACTGCTCCTAAATCTACCTATAGTTATACTGTGGCTTATGATACTGATGGTAATGTTCTTAAAGATGATAATGATGAAGTACTCTATATAAGGAATGAGGGAACTGATGTTTCTGGTTTTGGCACACCTCTCTTTGATATGAGAGAGAATACCAAGAGTATTACTTTACCTTCAAAGCTTATGTATGCTATCAATGAGATGGTAGAAGTAACAAGAAACGATAAAAAGATTCTATTACAGGTAGTACCAGTTAAGTTTGATGAATACTCCAGACTAATGTGTAAACCTTACAAGAGACCTTTGAAATATCAAGCATGGAGACTTACTAACAATGATGTGGTCAATAAGGCAGATATTGTAGTAGGTCCTTCAGATACTCTTACTAAATATACCATCAGATATGTAAGGAGACCTAATCCTATTATTGTTTCTGACCTTGATGGACTTACTATTGATGGAGTCAGTCATGCCAGTGAGTGTGAACTTGATCCAATCATTCATACAGAGATTCTTCAGAGAGCAGTAGAACTTGCTAAGATAGCATGGACTAATACTGGTCAGGATAACTTACAGGCAGTAATGCAGGCAGGTCAGAGGAGTGAATAATTTAAATTCTGATAAAGATGACTAGAGAAGAGTTTTCAAATGGATTTGATACTATGCTAAATAGCTATAGTGCTACAGCTAAGTTTGGTGAGGAATCTACTAAACAATCCATAGTACTTGATGAGTATGAGAAGTCATTGTTTCTGACTAAAGCACAGGAGGAGATAGTTACTAGTCTTTATAATGGTAAAAATCCTTATGGAGACTCTTTTGAAAGTACAGAAGAAATGAGGAGATGCTTATCTAATCTTGTTGTAGAAAAGTACTTAAAGTCAATAACTAACACCAATGGTACTCCATTGGGAATTACAAGTACTTCCACCTTCTTCACTCTTCCTGAAGATTTATGGTTTATAACCTTGGAATCTGTAATACTTGATAATGGCAAATGTAGGAATGAAACTTATATGAAAGTTTATCCTGCTAAACAGGATGAATATTTGAATATCAGGGACAATCCTTTTAGAGGAGCCAATGATAGACGAGCTTTAAGATTGGACCTTTCAGAAGGCAATGTGGAAATAATCTGTAAGTATATGATTGATGTATATTATATAAGATATATCAAAAAGGTTCCTCCTATTATACTTACTGACTTACCAGAAGGCTTAACCATAGAGAAACATAGGGAAGCTAGTGACTGTATATTGCATGAAGCTCTTCATCAAAAGATTCTTGATAGGGCAGTACAGCTAGCCCTTCAGAGTAAAGGCTATAGTTTACAAAGGGAAAATAGAGATAATTAAAGCCTATCTGTAATGATAGGATATGTTTAATTTAATTTTTAAATAAAATGAGTGTTACAAGTTTGAGACAGAACAGACAGTTCTATGTAGCAAATAAGTTGGTTACAGGTGTAACAGCACTGGCTAACAAGGGTGAAATCAAGGTAAAGAGTATTGGTGACATCGAGAAGGAAGTTTACTTTGAGATTCTTGGTCCTGATACTGTTCTTAAGAGTGATTACATCCAGGTAAAAAACATCGCAGCTGCTAAGGCTATTAAGGCTGTTGATATGGAGACACCAATGAAAAAAGTATTGGTTACCTTGGATTCAAGTGTAAATGGTGATGCTCCTATTGTAGGTCAGGATTATATCCTCCGCATTAACCTTCGTCAGTTCTATGGTATGAGTGACCAGGATCAGTACTTTAAGGATGCTGCTGTACGTGCAGTTAAAGGTATGACTGCTAAGCAGTTTTATGAAGCAATGGAGAAGGCTCTTAACCTTTGCTTCTCTCGTGAAGTAGGTGCTAATGCAAAGAGCAATCCATATCTTACATTCAGCTCTAGTGCATCAGGTCTTGTCATTGAGGAGAAGCCTCAGTCTTGGCATCTTGGCACAGAGGCACAGGAGAGAGTATATTTTGATGTAGTTCCTACTACTGTATATGATGGTACTACAGACCTCATCTGGGGTAATGTTGCTGACCAAACTGCTACCATTAAGATTGGTAATGGTAAGAAGATTGCTGACCTTGAGTATTTCTGCTTAGGTGAGCGTGGTGACCAGTATAGAAAGATTGGTTGGCCTAATGATGTAGAGACTGTAGGTATGGTAGACCCTACCAAGACCTATGATGTCTTTGAGATTCATTATGCTTTCACTGATACAGGTGTAAATAGCTATAAGTCAGAGAAGGACATTACTATTGCTGTTCCTACAGCAGTTAAGACTTCTACTGATGGTGGTGGTGCAGATTATACTGTTATCAATACCATCATTGGTGCATTCAATACAGCCACAGGTCTTAATGTAGCTGCACTGAAGTAACTTAAATCTGAATTGTTAAGCATAATACAAGAGGGATTGGGGAAGTATATCCCTTCTCCCTCTTTTTTGTTTCATTAATAAATAAGAAAATATGATTATCTTTGATCAACTCAGAATATCTGATGATGGAAAGAGAATGTATATCAATGCTCATGTAAACAAGGCAGATTACTTCAATGATATATACATTGATTCCATTGTCATTCAGACAGCAGATAGAGTATCTGAAACAGACCCTGGACTTCCTACATCAGACTATGTTTATATCAAGAAAGCAGAGGAGAATGCCAAGGAACTAAACTTAGTCCTTGAAGCTTCAGACTTATCTAGGTCTTGGGAGTCAGACCCTAATGCTATTGCATTTGGTAGAGGAGATATGAGCAATACTTTATTCTTTGTCTATATTAAATGTAAAGGTACTCCAGGATCCTGCACTCCTTGCAGACTTGATGAGGAGACTACTCTTGGTGTGGTATTTGATGAGAATGTACTGCATCAGAAGGTTATGGATTACACTAAGGAATTAGTTACTGCTTGCAGTGTTCCTTCTGCATTTATTGATTTCATTCTTCTATGGAATGCATTCAAGTCTGCAATAGAAACAGAGCATTACATTCCTGCTATTAAGTTCTTCAACATGATGTTTGAGGAAGTAGGGAAGTCCTGTCAGAGTAGAACTATTAAAACTTGTGGGTGTAATGGGTGATATATTGTTAGAAGCATTAACTAAGTACTATCATGCTTTGGGAGTAAAAGGTTATATGTCAAAAGTTCATAGTGAAAAGCTGTTGGTAATGGCTTTCTATTGGGACTTCATGTATAATGACTATAGAGCATTGCTTAGTAAGAAAGATTATCGTCTTATAGAGAAAGCCTTAGACTGTATCTATGGGACTAGTTGTTTAATACCTTATCCAGATTATTTGAAGATGGGAAAATTACGTTTAGGTGATATGACAGAGATGGCTCAGAGAGTTAAGACCCTTGAAGAGACAGATGTAGTTAAGGTTATCCACGACCTTGATAGTGTAAATGATGATCCTCAGTCTGATGTGCTTATTATGGCTGAGGAGTAATAATGAATAAGAGGTTTACTTAAATCAGTAAATAGTTTCTTTAATATGGCTCAGAGGTTAGTTAAAAAGTACTACCTTTGAGCCATAATTAATAATAAGAGAATATGTTAGTAAAAGAAATTGTTTATATGGTCTTGGACTTAGCAAAGGCTGCTACTTCTGACGATAGCTTTTGGACAGAAGATCATGTTATCTTTCTGCTGAAGAAATATAGAAGTTTCTTAATAAAGAAAGAGCAGGAGAAGCAGAGAGCTACTGATATAGCCTCAGAGTTTGAATATCAGCAGGTATGTCTAGACTTAGAGAAAGTACCTGCTATTGATGGTGAACCTTGTACAGGAGGATATTATCTCAGAACTACCAAGAAAATTCCTAAGATTCTAGAGGATAATCAACCTAGAGTATATCCTATAGACTTCTATCAGGGAATCAACATCAGTTATGTTCCTAGGGATAGAATGAGATATGTAGGTACTAATAAGTTCTTACAGAATATCATTTATGTTTCATTAGGTCCAGACTTACATCTATATCTCAATAGCAGTAATCCTCAGTTCCTATACTTGAAAAGACTGAGAATGAGTGCTGTCTTTGAGGACTTTGATGAAATGTCAAATTATCTATGTGATGATGATGGTAGCTCTATGGCTTGTGATGTTATGGATGAAGTATTTCCTATAAGAGAATACTTAGTTCCTACATTAATGGAGTTGGTTGTTAAAGAATTGACTTCTGCTAAATATCAGCCAATAGATGATAAAAATAACGCCAGTGATGACATATCAAAGATATCAACTAAACAGAGTTAATGATGGACTATAAAGAATTTGAGAAGACTTTGCATGACAGAACTCTTCCTAGAGATGTCAAGGTTACTAACTCCTGGGGAGTATACGATAGCTATAAGGCTATTCGTAAGCACCAATGGTATGATATAGGAAGACCTTTGAAGGAGCATGAGTTCTATAGCATTATAAGAGGAGTTAACGACTTACTGGCAGAAGATATAGCCAATGGTAAGGAAGTCACATTTCCTAGTAGAATGGGAGGCTTGGAACTTAGAAAGATACAGAGTGGTGTAAGTATTGTAGATGGAAAATTAAAGAATACCTATCCTATAGATTGGTTAAGAACTACAAGACTTTGGTTTGAAGACTTGGAAGCTAGGAATAACAAGACTCTTCTTAGGAATGAGACAAAGTATATATATCATGTAAAGTATAATAAATTCTGTGCCAACTACACTAACCAATGCTTCTATGAGTTTAAACTCAACAGGTTCATTAAGCTGGCACTTAAAGAGAATATTAATAAAGGAAAAATAGATACACTATGGTAACAAATATACAATATACCAACATCAGAAGAGTATTGGATGATATTACTGAGCATCCTCTTCTAAGGGACGTAACTCTAGAGCAGGTAATCAGGCATACTATCCGCTTTATATCCCTACATGGTTATCCTCAGCTTTATCAGGATAAGATAGATACTGTAGATATCAAGGACTTTAGAGGACTTCTTCCATGTGATTTGATTTCTATTATCCAGGTAAAAGACTTAAAGACAGATGTTTGTCTTAGATCTATGACTGATACCTTTACTCCAGGGCTAAGACCTAAGCCTGATATGAGGAATCAGCCTAAGGATTTACTCAATAATATGAAGCCTCCTGTTGATACTTATATTCCACCTATGCAGGAATATAGAGAAGAACCGTCCTTCAAGACCCAAGGAAGGATTATCTTTACTTCTTTTCCAGAGGGTAAAGTAGAGATTGCTTATAAGGCTATCCCTGTAGATGAGGATGGTTTTCCTATGTTGATAGATAATGAAACCTATCTCAATGCCTTGGAAGCATATATTAAAGTAAAGGTCTTCACTGTCAAGTTTGATACAGGAAAGATTCAGGCTGGAGTACTCAGTAATGCTCAGACAGAATATGCTTGGGCTTCCCATCTTTTGCAGTCTGAAATGACTACACCTTCTATGGCAGAGATGGAATCAATGACAAGGTATCTAAATACATTGATTAAACCTGTAAGGCAGTTTGATAATAGCTTTAAAGACTTGGGTAATCATGAATATTTAAGGAGACACTAATATGGCTAAGAAATATATAAATTGGAAAACAAAAGGTATGAACAGAGATATGTCTGTTTCTGCCTTTAATCCTGAATTTGCCTTTGAGAATGTTAATCTTAGATTGGCAACTAATGAAGGCAATACTATGATGTCATGGGTAAATGAAAGAGGTACTAAAAAGATGACCCTTAACATTACTACTGGGCTATGGGAAGAGAACTTTGGTAATAAGAAGTACATTGATTATATTACCGGTATTCCAGTAGGTACAGCAGTGTTGAATCATAAGTTAATCCTTTTTACATGTTCTGATTATATCTATGTCTTTGAGAAATCAACCAAAGATGAGAATACTCTTGAAGGTAAGATTTTGTATTTTGGTACTTTAGGTTTCAGTCCAGAATATCCAATAGAAACTCTAGTATCTTACGAATCAGAGAATATTCAGAAAGTCTATTGGACAGACAATAAGAATCAGCCTAGAGTTATCAATATTGTTGGTTCTATAGAAAAAGATAATGATTACCAATTTGACTTTGTACCTCAGCTTCAGTTAAGAGAATCTATTGAGGTTACAAAGATATTTGGTTCAGGAGAGTTTCCTCCAGGTGTTATTCAATATGCTTTTACCTATTATAATAAGTATAGTCAGGAGAGCAACATATTTCATGTTACTCCTTTACAATATATTTCTTATGTTGATAGGGGTGGAAGTCCTGAAGGTAAGATAGCAAATTCTTTTAGAATTACTATATCTGATGTAGATGAAAGCTTTGAGTATTTAAGAATCTATTCTATTTTAAGGACTTCAAAGAACGCTGTTCCCCTTGTTAAAAGAGTACAGGATATTGAAGTTAAGAATGATGCCCTAACATTTATAGATGATGGATTGCAGGGAGACACTATAGATCCTACAGAACTTCTGTATAAAGGAGGTGAAGAGATTAAAGCTAAAACTATGGAGCAGAAGGATGGTACTCTGTTCTTAGGTAATATTGCTGTTATCAGACCTCCACTCACTGTTAAAGATGCTATATTAAATGCTAATGGGGTATCTAAGGATAATCCCCTTGCTAATAGTAATATTGCTTCAACAGTAGTATATCGACCTTTTACCCTGGCTTATGACTCTCCATTTTCTTATATAAATACTCTTTCTAGTCCTAAAGATACAGAGTATCAAGGTGCTTCTGGTTTTAAAGCAAAAGAGTATTATAGGCTGGGAGTACAATTCCAATATAAAAATGGCAAGTGGTCAGAACCTTGTTGGATAGGAGATAAACAGCAGAGTAACTACCCTAGTATGGGAGAGAATTCCGTAGATGGTACACTTGGAATACCAGAGTTTACTGCTACATTTCAAGGCATCTTTAAGACTTTATGGGAAGCAGGATATAGGAGAATGAGACCTGTCTTTGTAGAGCCAAGACCTTCTGACAGGACTATATTATGTCAAGGTGTTGGATGCCCTACAATGTATAGAAAGATAGATAGATTTTCAGATGCCCATGAAACAAATTCTCTTACAGGAATGTGGAGTGGGACAGATGAAAAGGGGTCTATATATGCACAATCTTCATGGTTATTCAGAACTCCAGTATCTATGGAAGATAATGGAGATGCTACAAATGGAGGAGGAAAAATCTGCTATAATGGAAAATTGGAATCCCAATTTGATGTACAATTTGTAGCTAATATGGGTTCACTTCCAAGTAGTGATGATTATTTAAAAGTGATGTCTCCTTGGCTTAGAAATACAGAAGTAATGGGTAAATTTGATGATGGACATGCCTTTTATGTAGATAATCTGCTTGCAACTGTGCATTCTCCTGAGACTATCTTTGATACTTCACTTGCCAATCTTGATTTCAATGGTTGTAAAATGAGATATGTAGGTGGAACTAACTTTCTTAGAACCTATGGAGATATAGATATACAGGTATCATCCCCTCCTATAGGTTCTGATGCAGCAGGCTTTATACATAAAAGTATTGTAACCAGTCCTTCTGCCGCTCTTATTTCGGGATTATTCTTTAATGATTATATTGTAGATGATGCAGACAAGACTCCTAAGTATGCAGCATATAATACTAGTAGCCCACCTGTAGATTTTCCTATATTCATGTGGCATAAGAATGGTTCTCTGAATAATGATGTAGCCAGAGATAATAGAAGTGCAGTCCTCTTGAAGAAGAAAATCAGCAACTTCAGATTAGGAGCAGAAACATCTTATGGTGATTCTTCTGACTATGAAGTAGAGGATATGCAATATTTTGGTAGTGATACTTTATCTATTGTAAAGATCAGCGGTCATCCTTACATGGGCAATATTGAGACAATGTTAACTCCTACCACACCTTCTCCTTTTTACTTTGTAGGAAGTCCTTGGAGAGAAAAGGTTGATACAGATTTTAATTCAGATTGTTATAACTTTCTTGCTCTTAAAGATCCAAGTAATACAGACTCTCGTTCTGGTGTATGGATTTGGGAAAAGAGAGATAATAAGTATAGTTTTTATTGGAATAATGGAAAAGCAGATGATATTGGAGATTATGTAAGTGGTTTGGATCAATGGAGAGAACCTATCAGTATGAAGTATAAATCTACTCCTCATATAGTTGTAAAACTTAAGAGAGGCAATTCCTTTGGTAATGCTTCAGTAAATGTAAATGGTATATTGGCAAAAGTAAACAATGATGAAATACCTGTAGTTGAAATATACAAAGATTATAATAAAGATACTATATTTGGAGGAACATCTAATGAAGCTCTACAGGCTGCTAATTGGATTCCTTGTGGACCAATGGTTGCTTTTAATGAGGATACTGATTCTATAACTCTTAACTATAAATGGGGAGATACTTATTTCCAAAGGTATGAATGCTTGAAGACTTATGCCTTTACTCCTGAAGATAAGAATCAGGTAGTAGAAATTGCTTCCTTTATGGTAGAGACTAGAGTTAATATTGACGGAAGATATGATAGAAATAAGGCACAGACTAGTAATTTGAACATGTCTCCCCAAAACTTTAATCTCTTAAATCCAGTATATTCCCAGATGGATAACTTCTTCTCCTATAAAATGGTAGATGAGGATAACTATAAGAACACTGCATTCCCTAATACTATTACCTGGACTAAGACAAAGCAGAATGGTGCTGATGTGGATTTATGGACTAATATCACTTTAGCTAATACTTTAGAGATGGATGGAAATAAAGGAGAAGTTAATAAACTGGTAAGGTTTAATAATCAGTTACTTTCTTTCCAGGATAGTGGTATCTCTCAGATACTCTATAATGAGAATACGCAGATTTCTACGACAGAAGGTGTTCCTATTGAGATTGCCAACTCTCAGAAAGTTCAAGGTAAGAGATACTATTCTGATACAGTAGGATGTTCTAACAAGTGGTCTATTGCACAGACACCTGCTGGTATCTATTTTATGGATAGCAATGAAAAGGGTATTTACCTCTTCAATGGTCAACTGAATAATCTTAGTACCACAGGAGGTTTCAATTCTTGGGCTAAGCAGAATATTCCTGCATCAGATGTAGAATGGACTCCTAATGTATTTGATTCCTTTATTGCCTTCTATGATAAGTTAAACCAGGATGTTCTATTCATTAATAAGGAAACTGCTTTGGCTTACTCAGAGAAGTTTAATTGCTTTACTTCTTTCTATGATTATGGAGAAACCTCTTACTTCAATAATCTTGATGATGTGGGTATTTGGATTAAAGGTAACTCTCTATGGAAGCATCAGGGTGGAAAGTATTGCAATTTCTTTGATGAGAATAAACCATTCTCCATGACATTGATTGCTAATCAGGAACCTCAGATGGTTAAGGTGTTTACTAATTTAGAGTTCAGAGCTTGTGTTGAGGGAGAAGGTACTTATGATAACACTAAAGATAAGTTCAATCCTTCCTTACCATTTGAAACTCTAGAGACATGGAATGAATATCAGCATGGTATATTGACTCTCAGTAATAGAAATGCTAATGACAGATTTACTCATGGTAAGGACAATGGTATTCTAGCTAGAAAGTTCAGAATGTGGAGATGTGATATCCCAAGGGATAATGCTAAGGTTGATAGTACTACAGAATCCTTAATGGGTATTAAGAGATTCAAAGCCAGACCTTTGGATAGAATTAGAAATCCTTGGGCATATATAAAACTTACAAAGAATGCTGCAAAAGAGGAATCTTTTCTTAATAAAACTGAGATTCATGATATTATGGCTACATATTTTGATTAAATAGTAATATAGGTAAGAGAGTCTTAATGATTTTCTTACCTATTTTTATAATAGGAGTAAGGAGATAACATCACTACTAATAATGTATTATCTTTGCAATAAAATGTTACTCAGATGAAAAAGAAAAATAAATTATATACTGCTAATAAATGGAATCAGCCATTGTTTATGCAAGACAATATCTTTAAGGAGGGAGGTGATCTCTTGCAATGGGACAAGGCAGCATCCAATGCCTATGGTGCAAATTATGGAGATAAAGGATATACTTTAAATGACTATATGAGTTCTAAGAATTTTTTTGGTATATCTAAGGCTAACAATCCTTTTAGTAAAGGAAATCTTGCTACAACATTCTCCAAAGGAAATGTTACTAATATGCTAAAGTCTGGTGCAGGTGCTGCGATAGGAGGAGCAGTTGGATCAATAGGAAATAAGCTTATTAGTGGAGGACTTAGTTCTGGTGCTGGTAATGCTATCAGTTCCATAGGAGGTACTGTAGGTGGGGCAATTAGTGCAGTAAACCCTGTAGTTGGAGGCATTGTTTCAGCAGCATCTGGTATTGTAGGAGGAGGTATAAATGCTTTATTTGGAACTAAGGTAAATCAGGAAAAGCTTAATGCAGCCAATGAAGGTACTAACTATCTGAATAACTTTGCATCCAATGCTTCTTCCTTTGATGAAATACAGGGACCAAATGCTGTAGCTGGAGTACAGAATGCATATAAAGGAGGACTCTTTAGAAAAGGTAAGGCAAGAAGGCAGAATGCAGCACTTAGAGCAAAGAGAGCACAGGCTGAATCTTGGGCAAACAGAAGTGTAGATAATAACATTAATAATATAGCAGATACACAGATGGATAATTTACTTGCAAACTATGCAGCCTTTGGTGGCCCACTTGGAGGATTACCTAGTTTAGGCACTGGAGCTATAGATTATGGCTTTATGTCTGATTATCTTGTAGCAAAGAATAAATCAGCAGAAGCAAAGAATAAAATATCAGCCAATGTCTTTGGCAATCTCCCTATAACCCCTCTTAGTACTTTTGCACTTGGTGGAGGCATTCATATCAAGAAGAGCCATAGAGGGTTATTTACTAAAGAAGCTAAAGAGCATGGTATGGGAGTTCAGGAGTTTGCTTCCCATGTATTAGCTAATAAGGATAAGTATTCTCCTGAGGTAGTTAAGAGAGCAAACTTTGCCAGGAATGCTACTAAGTTTGCTTTAGGTGGAGATATGCATACTAATGGTTCGGATTTCAGTAATGGATTAATGCACATTGATGCAGGTGGTAGCCATGAATCCTCGCCTTATGATGGTGTGCAGTTAGGAACTGATGCCCAGGGAAAACCTAATCTTGTAGAAGAAGGGGAGACCATATTTGATGATTATGTTTTCTCTAAGAGAATCAAGGCAGATGCTCAGACAAAGAAGAGATTCCATGTAGGTAAGAATGCTGATATTAGTTATGCAGACTTATCCAAAAAGTTAGAGAAGGAAAGTGCTGAAAGACCTAATGATGCTATTAGTCAAGCTGGTTTAGAAAAGCAGATGCATGACCTTGCAAATGAACAGGAAAGACAGAAGTCTGAAATGCAAACTAAAGAGGCTCAGGAAGTATTTGCTTCTCTTCCTCCTGAACAGCAAATGGCAATTATGCAGCAGATAGCTATGGAAGAACAACAAGCACAGCAAGCTGCTGAACAGCCAGTAGAGCAGCAAGAAGTTAATCCTCAGCAGACAGAACAACAGAGTGTAAATGAGCAGATGATGCAGCAACCAGTAGAACAACCAATAGCAGAAGAACCTCAAATGAATGCTTGTGGAGGTAAGATAAATAAGTATGATAAAGGTGGAGATATGAAACAGAGATTCTATAATCTTCTTAGTCCTTATGTAGATGGAGGTATTCATACTGATAGTGACTTTGATAAGTGGCTATTAGCACAGAAACTTGATAGGATTACTGATTGGGATAATATCCTTAGCAATAAAGCATTTATGAATGCTGTTAGTGCTCAGAACCCTGCATTAGGTGATGCTATATCAAAGGGCTATGACTTTGGTACTTATGTACCTAAAGCAAATAACAAGTTAACTTTTGACTTTACTCATGGTGGTTGGGGAAAAGAAGACTATGATGCTTGGGATGGAAGTACTGATGCTGCTTGGAAAGAAGCAGTCAATAAAGGTCTTGTAAAGAAAGGAATGAACTCTGAAGAAATAGGTAAGGCTTTATCTCAGACAGATGCTTATAAGAGAGGTTCTGATTGGCTTAAAGCAGATGAGAATAATAGGCTTACTTATCTACAGCAGATTCTCAATAGTCAAGATGCTCCTCAGGCAGCTAGAGACTATGCTGCTAAGTATGTAGATGCTAATGGTTGGTTGAAAGACTCTAAGAGAGATTATCAAACTATCTTTGAAGATCCAAATGGTACTGGTGTTAGAAATACTCATCCTGGTACTTATTGGAAAACTCCTAATGAAATCCTTAGAGATAAGCAGACAGGTAACTATGTGGTAAATTATGATGGAAGTATAGAGGAGATATATGGAAATGTACCTAAGGATTGGACTAATGCTGGCAATTATAGTTGGCAGGATGACAAGAGTGATTATACATATAACTACTATAAGAGACCTGTTGCTAGTACTGATGGTACTGATGATACTAAGGATAAGCAGGAAGAGGTAGTACCAGTACATAAACCTACTTGGCAGAGAACAGCAGGACTATTTGGTCCTTTGGTGGGTCTTGGTATGCAGGCAATGGGTATAGGTAAGCCTGATTATTCTAGAATGGATGCTGCTGTAGAAGCTGCTAGTGGTGCTCCTTCTTTGGCTAGTTATAAGCCTATTGGTAATTATCTTACCTACAATCCTATGGATATATGGTATGAACAGAATAGAATAGATGCTAACAGCAGAGCAACAGATAGAGCTATTCTCAACAATGCTTCTCCTATAGGAACCAAGATGGCAGGACTTCTTGCTAATGGCTATAATAGTCAGATTGCAGATGGTGACTTATATAGAAAAGCTCTTGAATACAATGATGCTAAGAGGCAGAAGGTTGCTGAGTTTAATAGAGGTACTGATATGTATAATGCAGATGCCTTTACAAAGACTTCTGCAACTAATGCAGAGATTGCTAACAGGCAAAGACAGTTTAGAGCACAGATGCAGGTGGATGCTGCAAGACAGAGAATGGCTGCTGATGCTGCTTGGAATCAGGGTATCTATGGTAATGTCTCTGGTCTTTTCAAAGGTATCAGTGATTTAGGACGTGAGAATGCTCAACATAATATGATTGCTGATATGGCTGCTGATGGTATCTTTGGTGTAATGACTCCTAAGAGTAATACTGGTAGAAAAGTAGTTACTACAAAGAAATCCTGTGGTGGTAAGATTAAAAGAAAAAGAGGTTTAACATTTTAAAGAGTAGAAGTATATGGCTAATTACGCATTTGTAGTAGACAATTCTTTTCAACCCTTCTCTATGCAGGAGATGCTTGTACCATTCTCTGCATATAAGGATGCTTATGAAAAGAGTGAGGAACAATACAACGATTTGTCAGATAAATCAGATAAATTTAAATATCTTAGTGAAACCTTACCAGAAGGAAGTAAGGCGAGGAAACTATATGAAGGCTATGCCAATGATTTAGCTAAACAGGCAGAAGACTTAGCACATAATGGCTTGTCTATGTCTAATAGGAGAGCATTGACCACTTTGAGAAGAAGATACCAAGGAGAGATTGGTAGATTACTCCAGGCAGATGAAGCTATGAGAGAAGAGAAGAAACTTAGAAGAAGTTTGAGTGCTCAGGATTCTTCAATGCTCTATGCAATAGATAATCTTGATATTGATTCTTTCCTGGATGGAGAGACTCCTAATCTCTATAATATTAGTGGTAATGAACTTTATACTAGAGGAGCTGCTGCTGGTAAAGCTGCTTCTTCTAGGGTATTTTCTGCTGGTGATGCTGGTAGTACACTGAATGGTTACTATAGAGACTATGTACAGAAGATGGGATATAGTAGAGATACTATTCAGAAGTTCTATCAGGATATGTCTGCTATTCCAGAGTTACAGATGGCAGCAGATGCTATCCTTGAAGAAAGGGGAGTTAATCAGAACCTTACAGGAAACAATCTTCGAAGGGCTAGACAGAGTGTTATTAATGGCATGATTGATGGTGCTATCTACCAGGAAAACCATAATCCTCAGAGAGATCTTGGAGTACTTACAAAGGCTGAAAGAGTTGCTGATGCTAGAGCAAAGCAACAGATGGAGCTTACTAGGAGAGGACAGAATATCAGTCTTGCTTCACAGGGTCTTACTTATAATGAAAAGACTGGTACAATTTCTTATGACCCAACAAAGGACCCTTCATTACAGAAAGCATCTACTATAGCACAAGCCAAGGCTGCTGCAGCAGGAAAGAAGACAGGCAGTGGTACAGCTTATGATGTGAGAAATAAGAAGGTAACAATGATTGGTGCTAAGACTGGTACAAAGTATAAAGACACTAATGATGAAAATAGTATTGGTGCTCCTTTGGAAGATTTGAGTGGAGCTAGAGCATTATCTTCACAAGAGTATAGTCAGTTGGTTGATGCTAATGGAAACATTACTAATGAGCATCTTAGAAGTGCTATTGGTAATGGTAATCTGTCAGATTATGAAATCTATATAGTTCCTGCTGGCACTTCAAAGATTGATGGTTCTGGTACTATATGGGATGATTCTACAACAGAAGATGTATACATTGCTATTCCACGTGAGTCTAAGAGAGCTGCTACCAATTCAGAAAGTTCTGTAAATACTGGTTCTAGTGGAGATAATGATATTCCAGAATAACTCTATGAATAAGAGAGAGTATGATTGAATAGTACTCTCTCTTTTTATATACTATAATCCCAAATCAACAATTTCCCAATCATCTATATGATCATAAAGGACATACTTTCCTGAATTTGTAAGACCTACTTTAAGTTCCTTCTTTCTTTCAGATATTTCAGCAGGAGTGAGTTCACCTAATTGAGAATGAAATCCAACATAATCATAAGTACCATCCTTTTTAAGGAACGTACAAGATTTGAATTCTTCTCCTGTATTTGAATTTACAAAGGTTCCAACCTTCATTTTTACATAGTTTTTGGCAAACTCTAGGAGAGACCAGCTTTGAAGAATAGATGAGTTAATCTCTTCAACAGGTTCCTCTTGAACAACACTATCAAATCTATAGTTGTACTTTCCTTTGACTATAGCATAAATATCTTCTTGAGAGAAGCCAACATCCTTTAAGATTCTTGTGAAGGTATAGTTTATGAACATATTACTTTCTCCTAAGTCTATAAGTTCTTTACAAGTGCAGATGAATTGAAGGAATGGGGCATCTTTTTGAATAGTCTTTATAACATCAATATACTTCTTTCTATCTAACCATGATTGGTGATGTATACAGTAGGTTAAATGCTTATCTTCGAGTCCAAGTAATTGCATAAACTCAACAAGTGACTGTTTAGCTTCTTGTCTGTTATTGGGCATATTATCTGTGGTATAAAGAGAAGCAGCAGCATTCAATAGAGCACATCTCTGTTCTATTGATAAAACAACTATCTCTTTATCTTTATTTTCATCATAGAGAGAGTCACAAACTCTTTGTGCTTTGTTTTCATCTATAGCACCTATCTCTTTGAGTTTTCTATTAAGAAGTTCCTTTGCAACTTTAAATTCTTTTGAATCCATAATCTTATATATTGAAAATGTTTATTAGATGAACGACAAAATTAGTAGGATATTGCATCTAATTTATCTTTTTGTTTGCTTTAACTTTCATAAGGGATTTTATAAGGTACTAATAGAATATTTCCAATATATGTATCTTTGTGCAAAAATAATAGATAAATTATGAGTAAAGAGAAATATATAGGTGAAGCACTTCTTAAGGATAAGCCTGGCAAGAAGTTAACCCTTGTCATTAAGGACGGTTCTGTCACTACTCCTAAAATAGCAGATGAGAATGTTACTACTGAGAAAGTAGCAAATGAGGCTGTTACTACTCCTAAGATAGCAGAACAGGCTATTACTGATAGTAAATTAGGCGATAATGCTATTGTTGAAAGAACTATCAATGAAGGAGCAGTTACTACTCCTAAGATTGCTTCTGGTGCTGTAGAAACAGACAAGATAGCAAATGAAAATGTTACTAATGAAAAACTTGCAGGAGATAGTGTTACTACTAGTAAAATAAAGGATGAATCTGTAACAACAGAAAAACTTGCAGATGCATCAGTAGAAACATCTAAAATCAAGAATGAAGCTATTACTAATGATAAAGTAGCAAAGGATTCTCTTACTAAGGATAAGTTTGATCCAGAATTGAGGAAAGCATTGGATGCTGCTACAGGTCTTCCTGATGAATTAGTTACTATGATTCAAGATGTAGATAAGAACTTGAATAAACTTAATGACACAGTATATCCTATAGTGTTGGGATTTACTATTAATCCTAATGTCAGCACTATGAAGACTGATGTTGTTTATTCTGTTAAGAGTGATAATGAGTATCTTGTCCCTGATACATTGAGTATTACTAAGAAGGTTAATGATACAGCAGAAACTATTCTTACTAACTATCCAACATCAAATAGTAGCTTGATTACACCAATACAAGGAGCAAGAGAAATCTTTAAGTATGCAGTAACCAAGAAGGGCAGAACTGGCAAGAGCACATCACAGACCCGATACCTCTGCTACTTTGGAGGAAACCCAGCAGCCACCATGACCGCAGAAATCCTCAACACGCTCAACAAGGTATCAGCCACAGGAGTATCATTCAATCCGAAGGTAATAACCAAGGACAATGATTACATCTGGATAGTAGTACCTAGTTATCTCTCAATCAGCCGTGTAACCAGTGCTGGATTTGACGTTCCTTTATCTGCTTCTCAGGCTATCAACAATAATCTAGGAAGCTTCAAGGCGTACAGAACTATCAATCCCCTCACTGCAAATACGTGGAATTTATTAACATCGTAAATATTAAAAGATATGTCAGATAATAATATTAATTTAACAGCCCCGATACATGCAGCCACCAAACTAGGAAAGGCTGTAGCCGCAAGGGAGGTCTTCATGGATGGAGACAAGGAAACAGTCCAGCAGATAGGTGAAAAGACCCATCAGTTGGAAGATGCCATAAAAGACATTTCCGTCTCAGGTGGAGCCTCTACTGCCACTGCTGTCTCTTATAATAATGAGACTAGTGGCATGACCGCAGTCACTGCCCAAGGAGCCATTGATGAACTTGCAACTAAGAACAAAGCACAGGATGTCACTATTAGTACTAAGGCAGAGAAGTCAGAGGTGGCTACAGAACTTGATAAGAAGTTCAACAAGGAGGGTATTGCCCAAGAGTTCGGTGATTCAGAGGATAAGGTAGTTTCCCAGTTTGCTCTTCCATTCCGTGAAATTGAGTCTCCAGAGTTTATCAAGGTAATAGTAGATGCAGAAGACCATTTCTTGTTAGGAATCCAGCTTGATGGTTCCATAGAATGGAGCAAGGGTATTCCTGCACCTATCAGAGCCAAGTTAGAAGAGATTATTAATCAGTGTCAGCAGGACAAGATAGATATTCTTGAATCTATTAATGCTGCCAAGGAAGAACTATCTGCAAGCATCACAGCGTTGCAGAAAGGTAAGGTGGACAAAGAGGAAGGTAAGTCTCTAATTGAAGATGAAGTAAAGGAATGCTTTAGAATAATCGAGAACGAAGAGTTCCTCAAAGCTATAGTGGATTCAGAAGATAGAGTTCTCTTTGGTTTCTACAGAGCAACTGGTGAGCCATATTATCCACTCAATGAAATGTATCACGTCATTCAGAACGAGGAATTTTTTGCTGCTTGGGTTACTACTGATGATAAAGTAGTACTTGGTATCAGAAGAGATGGACAAATCATTGGCGAAATCCATGCAGTCAATGCCTTGAAGCAAGTTATCTCTCAGCTTCAATCAGACCTTGCATCGTTGCAGGAGAAGGTAGGTACAATAGATTCCAACCTCAAAGAACTCCTTGATGTCTTCTCTTTGCAGGAAAATCCTGAGTATCTTGCAGTTGAGCAAGATGCAGAAGGTAAGGTGCTTTCTTCAACAAATCTTGATGGCAGTCACTATATTCGTAATGCCAAATCAGAGACTATCCCAGAAGAGTTTGAACATACGGAAGACCCTGAAGGAAGAACTGAAATCACTACAGACTCAGATAGCAAGATTCTTGGCTACAGAGATTCAGAAGGTACTCGCCATGAACATAAGATTTCTGTCAATCATTTAGAATTATCTGATGAAGCAGCCAATGAAGTTAATGATGCTTTCAAGTCTGCTGGTATCAAGATGGAAAATCCATCTGATTTCAGCAAGGATAGCCATATAGAACTGCCTATTCCTAGAATTGCTGCACAAGTAAGAATTTATGCTCCTAAGTTGCCTACAACAAAGCAAGATGATATTGAGGCAGAAATTGAGTATAATGATAAAGACGGTAACTATTTCCGTAAGCCAATCATACTAAATGCCCAAGGTAGTTCTTCTATGAATTACTATGTCAAGAATATGGCAATAGACCTGAATGATGGCTGTGAGATTAAGTTTGGAGATTTTCCTACACAGGATAGTTTCCACCTAAAGAAATACTATATTGATGCCTTTCGTGGTCAGTGTATCGTTGGCTATTGGCTGATGGAACAGGTATATAAGTCTCGTCCTATCGGTCATCAGTACCCTTACGAGTATAGCTATTTAAATGATAGCGTGACGGACGGCTTAGGTAATGTAAAGAAAGATTTCTTTACAGGGGCTAAGTGTCACCCAGATGGTTTTCCAATTATCATTACATGGGTAAATACAGAAACCAAGGAAGAAACCTGGATGGGTGTATATGCTTGGAACTTGAAGAAGTCTAAGGAGGTATATAATTGCGACAAAAAGAAAGCGGAAAATATTATCCTTGATGGAGATGTGCGCCCAGTATCGTTATGGAATGGTACTGTGGATTGGACTGCATTTGAAATTCGCAATCCTAAGTCTCTTATTGACATAGATGGTAACAAGTATGATGGTGATAGTCCAAAAGAACTTTCAAACACCGATGCTTTGAGTAAAAAGGTTAAAGGCTACATTGAGCGTTTTGCTGGTGCTGTTGCTGAAATTAAGGCTAACAAGACAAAGGAAATGTTTGAGAAGTATTTCATTCCTGACATAATGATTGACTTTTTTCTATTTAATCAAATCACATACAATATTGATGGTATTGAAAGAAATACTATATGGGTAAGTTATACAGGAAATATCCTTAATCCAACATTATATGACTTAGATAGTATATTTGGACAACATGCCAGTGGAACATTTATAGTTTCAGATAGTGCCTATTCAAACATATTGGGGTTATATAATACATTGCCAACTTTTTATTTGCATGAACTGTATCTTGATGAAATTGAGAAAAGGTATGCAGAGTTAAGAAATACTGGCATTTTCACTGTTGAAAATGTGAAGGCTCTATTTGACAAATGGTGTACATCTGTAGGATACGACAACTTCAAGAAAGAATTTGAGACTTATCCAGAGACCCATTCATATAGAAAAAGTAATGTTGTAGAGCAATGGGAATTAGAAGGTTGGGGATATGGTGATAAATATGACCCAAACAAAACATACTCTAAAGGTGATATTTGTAATTATATGGATATGACTTTCAAAGCAAAAGAGACCGTGACAGGAATTACACCTACGAAAAATCTTTATCAGCATTCTATACAGCAGGGAGGCTTTTATAATTCTGTACAAAGAGTATGCAACTGGCTTGCTCAAAGAATTGCGTTTTTGGACAAAACGTTTAACTATAAATAAATATTAATAATATGGGAAAGTGTTTAGTTACAAGACTTAATGGGTCTGTTTCCAATTCTAGCATTCCTAAAATTGGAGAAATGAGAATTAAGGTGCTGCCTATAGCATCACCAAGTAAAGAATCACAATGTTTTATATTTACCTTTAAAAAGCAAGCAACGGTAGAAATTATTGGTGATGGTTATTTCACTAATGAAACATTGGCAGTAAATAATGGTAAGAAAGCTATCATTGCCCCAAATGTTGAAACCAGCGTGTATGTAAGCAATGGAAGCTTTGAAATCGCTATACCATGTAAATATGACCTTATTACAATACAGACTTATACTTTAGGTCAAGGTGTCGATAATAAGGACATGTCAAGCATTGATTCTCTTAAATATAGTTATGACTTGACGAATATAAACTTACCTAACACAAAGGCATTTGGTGATATTGACGGGTTAAAAGACTTACTTAATCTAAAGGGTATTAACTTCTCTTACACACAGGTAAGTGGTGATATTGGTGGAATAGGAAAGTGTGTAAAACTTACTAACATCAACATGCCAAACACACAGGTAAGTGGCGATATTGGTGGAATAGGAAAGTGTGTAAAACTTACTAACATCAACATGCCAAACA
>ERZ1035027.138-NODE-138-length-45432-cov-13.937810_pt1 | contig 45432 bp, 28 predicted proteins | sample MGYA00520604_ERZ1035027 | MGnify/ENA primary metagenome ERZ1035027 (study PRJEB33766, sample SAMN09781743) | gut metagenome | biome: gut microbiome | host: Homo sapiens | place: Madagascar | study: EMG produced TPA metagenomics assembly of the PRJNA485056 data...
AGAGGGGGACGTCAGCTGGCTGCAATCGCCATTCGCACACCACCTTTCGCTCACGTCCGCAAGAAATGGCGATGTATAGCGCATCGTGAGCGAATGGGGGGTATAAATACGGACGGAAAATAGCGATTTATTACCACCTTTCGCTCACGGACATACAGAAATGGCGATTTGTCACGGACGTGAGCGGAAGGGGCTACGTCAGCCGGCGATGGTTTTGCCGAGGCTTTGCCGCAGTACTCGACCCGATTTCCGCCATCCATGAAACGCGATGGCGATTGTCCAAGAGCACGGTATACGATACGAACCGCGTAGCGCTACGGAACACGTATCGCCATATAAGGGAATTGATTCGCCAAACCGGAGAGACAATGCACAACGTACTGCAGATCCTGCGCCGTGACTTCAAACGATTGGTCACCGTACCCGCCGCGTGGGTGATTATGATCGGCCTGATTCTCATTCCCCCGCTATACGCATGGTTCAACATCTACGGGTTCTGGAATCCCTATGGCAACACGGACAGCATCAAAGTGGCCGTGGCCAACATGGACGAAGGCACAGACAACGCGCTGCTTGGCAAAGTCAATCTCGGCGATCAAATCGAAGGCACGCTGAAGAGCAACGACCAGCTCGGCTGGGAGTTCATGGGCAAAGCCAACGCGATGGAAGCGGTGGAGTCGGGCGACTGCTACGCCGCAATCGTCATCCCTTCCGACTTCAGCGAAGATCTGGCCAACGTCGTCACCAACAGCAAGCATCGCCCCACGCTCGAATATTACGTGAACGAGAAGGCGAGTCCGATTTCGCCGAAAATCACCGACCAAGGCGCGACCGTGGTCGACCGCACCGTCAACAACACCTTCGTCTCCACCGTCAGCGACGTGCTCGTCAAAGCCGTCAACTCAGCCAACGGCACCATCAGCGGCAACACCAACACCATCGCCAACGAAACCATCGGCGAACTCGACAACACCAAGCGGAACGTAGGCACGATCCGCTCCGCAATCGCGGATCTCGACACCCAGTTAGCCAATGTGCCACAGCAGACAAAAGCAGCACGCAATGCCCTGAACGACGTGCAGCTGGCCGCGGCGAGCGCAGGCAGAGGACTAGCAGGCGCATCCACCGCCATCGGCACAGCGCAAACCCAGCTCAACACGCTTTCGTCCAACGCCAACAGCGCGCTGGAAACCGGATCCGGACTTGTTTCCCAAGCGACGGCGCAATCCACAGCCAGCATCAACCAGATCTCGTCGGCGGTATCCGCGGCAAGTGGATCGGCACAGCAGGCGGTGACCGGCATGCAAAACATCACCGACAGCAATGCGAAACTGCTCGAGAAGCTCAAATCCGCCAGCGACAACGCGCAATACCAGCAAATCATCAGCAAACTGGAGAATACCAACAACACGGCAGCCGGAACACTCGCCGACCTCAAAACCCTGAGCGAGAACACACAGGCCACAGCCGGCAGCGTATCCAAACTGTCCACCGATTTCAACATAGGCACGCAGAACTCGCTCAAAAGCGCAGGCATGGCGCGCAACGCCATCAATTCAGGCGCACTGCCGCGACTGAATTCCGCGCTGGGCTCGCTGGCTGGGACGGCCGGAACACTTGCCGGCACCGTGACCAGCCAGGACAGCGTGGTCAGGCAAACCAACATCGTGCTCGACCAACTCGACCAAGTGGCGTCAGACGCCCGCATCGGCCTTGAGCAAACCGACCAGCAGCTGGCGAAGATGGAGACGAAGCTCACCACCGTCAGCACCGACCTGAAGGCGCTGGGCACTGCGGATCTGCTCGCATCGTTGACCGGCAGCGGTTCGCTTGACGCGGATAAGATCGCCTCGTTCATGGAGTCCCCGACCGTAATCGACACGAAGAACGTGTATCCCGTCAACTCCTACGGCTCCGGCATGGCTCCGCTGATGACCAATCTGGCACTGTGGGTGGGCGCGTTCGCCTTTGTGGTGATCTACAAAGTGGAGGTGGACGACGAGGGGCTTGAGGGTCTCGATCCGACCGCAACCGAAAAGTATCTGGCCCGATACCTGTTGCTCGGCACGATGGGCGTCATTCAAGGCGCGATCTGCACCGTTGGCGATCTGATACTCGGCGTGCAGACGGCTTGCGCGCCACTGTTCATACTGACCGGCATGATCACATCGCTGGTATATCTGAGCATCACGTACGCGCTGTCCACCACGTTCATGCACATCGGCAAGGGCCTGTGCGTGGCGTTGGTGATCGTGCAGATTCCAGGCGCTTCCGGCCTGTATCCGATCGAGATGATGCCGAAGTTCTTCCGCATGGTCTATCCGTTCGTGCCATTCAGCTATTCGATAGACGCATTCCGCGAAACCATCGCCGGCTTCTACGACGGCCATTGGATCAAGGCGATCGGCACGCTGCTGCTGTTTGCCGCCATGGCGTTCGTCATCGGTCTGGTGGTCCGTCCTCTGTTGGTCAACCTCAACCGACTCTTCGCCCGCGAAATCAAGGAAAGCGACATGATTATCGGCGAGGAAGTGGAGCTTCCGGAACGCGGATACAACATGTCCCAAGCCATTCAGGTGCTGGCCGACAAAGGCGGCTACCGCGAGGTGATCGAGGAACGCGCAAGTCGGTTCGCGGAACTGTACCCGAAACTCAAGCGCGGAGCTCTGGTGATCGGATTCGTAGTTCCGGTAACTCTGGCGGCGGTGTTCTCGTTCACCAACGGAGAGAAAGTGGTGGTACTGGCCACGTGGGTCGTCTGGATTCTGCTCATCATGGGCTTCCTCATGGTCATCGAATACATGCGCGATAATCTGAACCGTCAAGTGGAGCTCGGCCATTTGAGCGATGAATCGATCCAATCCATGCTGGTGGAGCGCCAAGCGGCACGCATCCGTCGCAAAAAGCGGGCGCAACAGGAACGGCGGAACAGACTGCTGCGCAAAACGCGGAGACGCACCAGCGGCAAACGCACGACATCCGATAATCGCAATACCAGCGTCATCAAAGAAACGACGGAAAACGTGACGGGCGTCAACCACAATGAAGATGACGGAATCGCCATACTGGTGCAGAAAATGCAGACGACCGGTCCAAGCGCCGCCGCGAACGATGCCGCCACGGACACCGCCGAGACCGCCGAGACCGCCGAGACAACCGAGACAACCGAAAACAACGAAAACAACGAGGAAAGGAGCAACGCATGAAAACCATCTGGAAACTGTTCGTCGGCGACATCCGGCGAATCACCAGCAACGTCGTCTCCATCATCATCGTCATCGGACTCGTTGTGATCCCCGGCATCTTCACATGGTTCAACGTGGCCGCCAGCTGGGACCCGTTCGCCAATACCGGCAATCTGAAATTCGCCGTAGCCAATGAGGACGACGGATACCGGTCCGACCTCATTCCAGTGAAGATCAACATCGGCGACCAAGTGGTTAACACGCTGCGTTCCAACGATCAGCTCGACTGGACCTTCACCACCAAAAAAGAAGCCATCAACGGCACCAAATCCGGCAAATATTACGCAGCTGTGGTGATTCCAAAGAACTTCAGCACCCGTATGATGACGTTCTTCGCATCCGATGGCAACCACGCCGAAATCGCCTACTACAACAATGAAAAGAAGAACGCCTTGGCTCCGAAGATCACAGGCCAAGGCGCCGATACGGTCAGCGCGCAGGTCAACGAGACGTTCTCCGAAACACTGACCAGCACCGCGCTGAGTGTGGCATCGCAGCTCGCCAACCAACTCGACAAGCCAGCCGCGCAGGAACAACTCACGCAGTTCAACGGCAATATCAGCGACTTCGCGGAAACGCTCACCGACGCTTCCGGAACGCTCCGCACGTTCAGCACGCTGACCCAAAGCGCACGGCATCTGCTTGAGTCCTCCGACGGTCTGATCGCCAATGTCAGCGGCAATGCGAAAAGCGTAGGAACAACACTCAAGCAAGCCGGCAGCGGCGTGGAGGATCTGACGGGCGCGTTGAAGACCGGCACCACCGCGCTGGGCACGGCTCTGACTGATTCCGCCAACAGCTTCACAGCCATGGAAGCAGATGTGGACAGCCTATTCGGCAATGCGGGCACGCAGGCCGGCAACACCGCCAACGCATTACGCAACCAGGCCACGAACATCAGCAAGCAGGCGCAAAGCTACCAGCAGATCTATGATTCGCTCGACGCGCTCAGCGCAAACGAAAAGCTGCCGGAAGCGGTGAGGAACGCCATCGACCATCTCAAAACCAACGTCGGCACCACCATCACACAGCTCAACGACCTAGCATCGGCGCTGAATGGCAGCGCCGACAACATCGACGCCAAAGTAAGCGATACCACGGCCGAACGTGCGGAGATCAAGAAACTGGCGCAGCAGGCGGCAACGTCCGTCAGTGGCATCAAAACCGACTATGAGAGCCAACTGAAACCGCAACTTGACGATATCGCCACGTCCATTACCAGCACCACCACCGCGCTCAATGCCACAGCGGCCGATCTGAAAGGCGCGCTGGGCAATCTGAACGGCACCACCAAGACCGCGGATAAGAATCTGACCGCCATCAGCAGCGTGTTGGATTCCACCGCCGATAGTCTGGCCGGCGCGGGCAAAAAACTGGGCGCATTCACAGGAACATTGACCGATGCGCTGAACAGCGGCGATATGAGCGCCGTCAAAGATGTGCTCAGCGATAATACCGACTCGTTGGCCGCCGCGCTTGCAGCCCCTGTAAAAGTGAAACGCAACGCGGTGTTCCCAGTCAAGAATTTCGGTTCGCAGATGGCACCGTTCTACACGATCCTGCCACTGTGGGTCGGTTCGCTGCTCATGGCAGTGACGCTCAAGACCACCGTCTCGCGTAAGGTGCGCAAGGAACTCGGCGACCCGAAACCGCATCAGCTGTTTCTCGGACATTACGGTGTGTTCGGCGTGATCGGACTATTGCAGAGCACGTTCTCCTTGGGAGGCAGTCTGCTGTTCCTCCATGTCCAGGCGGTGCATCCGCTGCTGTTCATGCTGTCCGGCTGGGTGAGCAGCCTAGTGTTCTCGTTCTTCACCTACACGCTCGTGGCCAGCTTCGGCAACGTCGGCAAAGCCATCGGCGTGCTGTTTCTCGTCATGCAGATCTCCGGAGCGAACGGCGCATATCCGCTGGCCGTGCTGCCGAAAATCATCAGCGGCATCAGCCCGTTCCTGCCTGCGACGCATTCAATCACAGCAATGCGCGCGGCGATCGGCGGAATCTACAGTAACGATTACTGGTTTGCGATTGGCGCGCTACTGCTGTTCATTCCGCCGCTGCTGCTGATAGGCCTGTTACTGCGCATTCCACTGGTCAAGTTCAACCATTGGTACGTAAGCAAGCTGGAAAGCACGAAAGTGATCGCGGCATGATGGGCGGAACCACGCAAGAGGGCACGCGAAAGACGGTGCAAAAAACCACGCAGGAAGACGTCGGCACAGTACGTGGCCGACGTGAGCGATTACGGGAGCAAACCGACCGCAAAATCATGAAAGCCACATTGGGGATAGTGATTTCCGATGGTATCGGAGCGGTGACCATCGAAGAGGTCGCACGACGTTCAGGGGTAGCAAAGACCACAATCTACCGACGCTACCGAAACGCCGACGATTTATTGCAACGCATCCAACCGGAAGTTGCCGGACTACCGAATTTCAACGATTTGAAGCCGTCGCGGAGCGGACTGGTCACCATGCTGCGACGCATCCAGGACTGCTTCGACAGCGAACTCGGATTGAAAGCCGTGGGCGTGGTGCTGTCTTCCGACAACGCCACGCTGAAGGCGATCGCAGCACAAGTGCTGGCGCCGGCCGAAGAACGGTTCGTGGGGTTCATGGAACGTGGCATCGCCGACGGAGTGTTTCAAAACCGTTTGGACTACACGTTCCTGTTCAGCACGGTGCTGGGTTCCATGCTGGCTTGCAAAGCGTTGGCGGGACAGGAAGCCGGAGGGGAACGGCAATCCGGCAAGGAACGCAAGTCTGATTCCTGGGCCGAGAACATGGCCACGTTGCTCTGGCCGAACGTATGCGCCGAATCCGCACGGTAACCACAGGAAAACCGTCCGCACCGACGCAAGACGGGCATGCCGTGTCGGTTTCAGAAGGAATGGGCTATTGGATTGACGCTTCCTGACGCGCCACTTCCAACGCCTTGTTGAAGGCTTCGGAGGTCCAGCTGGCACCGGCGAGCTTGTCTACTTTAAGGTCCTTCAACGGCTTGCCGACCACCGCGTCCGGCACGGCTTTGGCGAAGTCGTTCTGATGCTTTTTGGAGATGGACGTGAACGGATGGCCGACGATCTTCACGGCCGTCACGTTCTGGTCTTTGACGGTCAGTTGCACGTCGATGGTGTCCTCGCCGACCGGGCCGTACTGGCCGTTGACCGAATAATCGCCATCCGCGTAGTTGCCGGTGTCCTGCTTGCTGGACGTCGTGGAATTCGCGTCATCGGCATGGTTTTTGGTGGTGGCGTCGCCGCCGGCCGTATTGTCAGCCGCCTTGCCGTCGGTTTTCGACTTATTTTCCTGCGATTGCACGCTTTCGCCGGAATTGCCGGCGTATTCGTCGTCCATCGGCGTGGCTTTCGGCTCGCCGCATGCCGACAGCAGCGCGATGCTCGCCGCGGATAGCGCGATGACTTTGACTGCGTTCGATTGTGCGGTGCTCATGCCTGCTCCCCTTCCGTGCCGTCCGCGTCCGTATCTCCGGTTTTTGCGGCCTTCGTAGGGTCGACGAACAAAATCGCGACACCGCCGTTCTGTGCGCCTTCCTCGGCGGAACCGGTGTGCGCAGGCTTGCCACCGGCCGCCTCGTACGCACGTTTCGCCTCCTCGTCATTCCACTGTTCACCGACGAGCACACCATGGTTGAGCATGATTTCGCGTTGTGCGCAGGAGGCGACGAGCGCATCGTGCGTCACGACGATGATCGTAGTGCCCTGCTCGTGCAGCTGACGGAACAGGTCGAGCACGATCTTCTCATTCCTCTCATCGAGATTGCCGGTCGGCTCGTCGGCGAGAATCAGCTTCGGGCAGTTGATGAGCGCTCGGGCGATGCACACGCGCTGCTGCTCACCGCCGGACAGCTGGCCGGGCAGGTGATGCGCACGCTCCTTCAATCCCACTCGTTCCAGCGCTTCCATCGCCTGCTTCTCATCGACCACGGAATGGTAGTATTGCGCCACCATCACGTTCTCCACCGCCGTCAGATGCGGCACGAGGTAAAACTTCTGGAACACGAGTCCTATCATGTTCTTACGCACATCGGCAAGCTGGCGGGCGTTCAAATCCTCCAATCGCCGGCCTTCAAGCATGACGGAACCCTTCGACGGCGTATCCATGCAGCCGATCATGTTCATCAGCGTGGTTTTGCCGGAACCGGACGAGCCGACAATCGCCAGCCATTGCCCTTGCGGAACGGTCAGACTCAGGTCGTCGACGGCGTGCAGATCGCCGTAAATCTTGGAAATGTGGTCGAGTTCCAGCAGCATATGTTCGTTGTCCATGATTATTCCTCCCTCAAAACGATGGCGGGGTCGATACGGGTGGCGCGGCGGACCGGCGGAATGGAGGCGATGACGGCGATCGCCACGGAAAGCAACAGCGACCCAACGCAAAGCAGCCAGTTGAGGCCGAGCGCACGGCCGAAAACGGTGGAGCACAGCACACGCGCCAGCACATAGCCGATAGCAGTGCCGAGCAGACCGCCGATCAAGCCGTAGATGCCGGATTCCACGTAGAATTCGACGCCGATGGCGCGTGAATCGGCGCCGAGGGCCTTGCGCAGGCCGATTTCGTTGCGACGCTGGCTCACGATGGAGCTGATGGTGGTGCCCACGCCGACGAGCGTCAGCACGAGCACGACGAGCGAGACAATCCAGAACAGGGTCTGCAGCATGGCGATGATGCGGGTGTCGGACGAGGTGATTTTGGTGACGGTCTGCGCTTTGACGGCGCTGTTCGGGTTTTTGTCGGCACTGCGATTGATGTTGTTGACGATGTCGTTGAGCTCGTCGCCCATGGCGTTCACGGAGTATTCGACCACGTCGGCGCCGCGCTTGGAACCGGCGAGTTTGGCCACGTCCGCGGTGGTGGCGTAGATGATGGAATCCTCGTTGCCGCCGGTGTCGACGATGCCGGCGATACGGAATTCGGTGCCGTTGTTATCCATGATGTCGGACGAGACGCGGCCGTTTTCCGTGGCTTGCGTGGTCTGTTCGCCTTGCGTAGTTTGCGTACTCTGCGTGCCCTGCGCGGACGATTCTGCCGTTTCAGTTGATTCGTCCGAATCGGATTTTGCGGACGCGGAAGAAGACGCTGAAGCAGACGCGTCGGCGGTGCGGTAGCCGATGGTGACGCGGCTGCCGACTTTCACGCCGAGCGCGTCGGCGACGTCGCGGCCGACCATCACGTTGTCCGAGCCGGGCCAATCGCCCGTCACGTTCCAATGGCGATTGAGCGCGCGGACGGCTTTCACGTCCACGCCGGCGATGGTGTACGGCGCGGAATTGATGCGCACGCTCTCATACCGGTACGCAGCTGATTTCACGCTGTGTCCGGCGCCGATGAGCGCCGTCACGTTGCGTACGGTTGCAGTATCGATGCCTTGCGATTTGCCCGTTGCGGACGCGGGCGTGACGATCAGGTTCGCGCCGTACGCGCGCATTTCCTCGTTCATCTGCTGCGGCACCGCGACGCACACGGATGCAAGGCAGAACAGCGTGGCCGCGCCGACGAGCGACGCGATCACGGCCATCATCGCACGGGAGCGACGGCGGAACACCGCGCCCCACAGCATGGTGAAGAACATCTTGCGATTCGTCATCGCACACCCCCTACGAAAGCCAAGCACAACTCACCTACCATGCAGCACCTCCGCCGGACGCAAGCCCAGAATCGCCCGAATCGACGAAAGCGAGGCCACGAGCACAGTGACCGCCAGCAACACGAAAACCAACACGAACACCATCGGACGCATGGTGATGCCCGAGCCGAACACCACGTGCCCCACGATCTGTGCAACGCCCGAGCCAAGCAGCGCACCGGCAATCGCACCAACCAGCGAAATCACCGCCGTTTCGGCGAGCATAAGGCGCGAAACCGCACCGTCCGTGGCGCCGATCGCCTTCAACAGCGCCAATTCCGAACCGCGTTCGCCAATCGACGCGGCCATCAGGTTTGCCACGGCGATCGCGGCGGCAACCAGCGACAGCACGGTCATCAGCACCATCACCGCCTGCGTCTTGTTCAGCACATCGCCCTGCAGCGCGGCCACCTGGCGCACCTGCTTGGCCACCGCGCCCGGCAGCACCTCTTCGATCTGGTACGCGATCGACGACGGATACGCGGTGCAATACCACGTCTCCCACTCGTCCTGCGTGAGCGCGTTCGGATTCTTCGACGCCTTGCGCGCGAGGTCGTTGTCGGGCGTAGTGAGCGCCTTGACTTCAATCTTGTCGATGGAATTCGGCAGATTCGCAAGCGTTTGCGCGGCGATGGACGGCATATAAATGGCGCTGTTGTCGGAATCGCCCGAATCGAAGATGCCGACGATTTTCACTTTCACGCGATTGCGTTCGGTGGAGGATTTGCCGGTTTTCCCGGTACCTCCGTTCGTATTGTCGTCCGCACCGACGGCAATCGTCTTGTCGAGCGTAACGCTGTCACCGACGTTCACGCCCAGTTTCGCGGCGAGCGCGCTGCCGACCATCGCCTGCTCGCTGTCGTCTTTCGGCCAGGTTCCGTTGATTTTCCACCATGAGCGCATGCCGTTCATGCCGGCCACGGTGGACTCGCCGGAGTCCATGTGCAGGGTTTTCGCGAACCACGTGCCCACGATCGGCACGTTGGTCGCCTTGCATTTCGCCGCGGAAGCAGCCGCACCTGACGCACCAGCCGTTCCAGCAGAGCCAGCCGAACCAGCCCCCGAACCGACACACCCCGCATCCGCGTGGATGTTCAATTCCGGCGCGAAATTGGTGATGTTGAACGCCCAGAAGATGGTCTTGATCTTCTGCGCGTCCGACTCCTTCAGAAACGCGGTCGGGTCGGCGCTGTCCGCCGCAGCCGAGCCGTCGGAAGTGGAACCCCCGTCCGAACCGGACGAACTACCCGAAGCCGAGCCAGCAGAATCGCCGGTATTGTACAAATCGCTCACCACAGCGTCGGACTTCGGCTGCACGACGATATTCGAACCGTACGTGCTCAGCTCCGCGTTGAGCTTGTCGCCCACGTCGAACACCACGCCGAGCATGGCCACGCTGACGGTGGCGGACAGGCACACGGTGACGGCGATGAGCAGACGGCGTTTGAACTGCCGGCTGAACGAGCGAGAGATCATTTTCAGGAAGAACATGGCACCCCCTTACCTTTCTCGGCGCTCACTGGAAATGGCTCGACAGCGCGTCGAGCGTGGACGTTTGGATGACGATTTTGCCCGGCTTGACCTGGTAGTCGAACGGTATCGGGTTGCAGCCGCCTTTGAAGCCGATGGTGGCGAGGTTGATGGCCACATCGCACTTCTTGCAGATGATTTTGCCGTCCTTCTCGTAGTAGCCGGCGTCGCCGCAGTTGTCGCACGCGTCGAGGCCGACGCCGTACGCGCCGCCGTTCTTCTTGATGATGATGAATCGCATGGAGGTGCCGTCCTTCGCGCGGTATTCGAAGCGGTGCAGGTGGCCGTCGGAAATCTGGCTGAATTTGATAGTGGCCACGCCGTCGGCGAGCGAGTAGTCTTCCGGCGGCGACAGCGTGACGACTTTCTGCGTTTGCGCGACGCCGTACGTCAGGGCCACGGTGACGCAGATCATGGCGACCAGGCTGAACGCGCCGGCCGCTTTCGCGCGGCGGCGGAACGCGATATGCGTGCGTGCGATCGCCTCGTTGGCGCCGGTCGGCTTGACTTTGAAGCCCATGACGATGCTGGCGATTGCCGGAATGGCGAAGACGAGCGCCATTGCGATGGTCAGGCTGCGCTGATGGTTGATGCCCCACACGAGCGCGAGGAAGGCGGCGGTCGGGAAGCTGACGATGCGTTTGGATTGGAGGATCTGCGCAAGGTCGGTGAAATGCTGTGCGAACAACAGCGCGACCAACAGCAGCACCGCCGTCGTGAACGACCAGCGGACGGCGGTGGAACGCATCGTGCGGAAGATAAGCGCGGCGATGATTGCGACGGCCGCGCCCAAAGCGAAGCCGAGCGCGCGCAACAGCATGTCGGAAGTGAAGATGGGATCGCCCGGCTCGACGAAGATCGTCAGTCGCAGAATCACGTCGGGCAGCGCACGAAAGGTGGTGGCCGCGATCGCAAGCGCCGCAACGAGATTCGCGATGTCGAGCAGCGCGCGGTGGTTGTGCCAGTCGGCGGTGATGCGGCGGGCGAACAGGACGATGACGAACACGGCCACGTCGAGGATCACGCAGCACCACAGGGTCGGATAGTTGACGAACGTGCGTTGCGTGATGACGGCGGTGGCGCGCAGCGCGGCGAATACGACTGCGCCGGCGAATCCAACAACGAAACCGGCCAGCCGCCAGTACGCGCTCAGAGGCTTGTCACGCCCCTCACCGACGGTGAGCATGACGCTCAACGCCATGACGAGCAGCGCCGGCGCCAACACCCCCTGCAACACCGTCACAAACTGCAGCAGCATCCCAAAATCCTTTCATCCCTTCCCTCCCCAAAATCGAGGAGTTCCCGGCCTTCCCTACAAAGCCCAGTTAATTCAATCCGAAAGCCGACCAGCGTTTCCCATAAACGCAAGAGAGCGGTTCCGGTATGCGTTGCCCGACCGTAAGCTTGGCCGAACGGCCTTGAGTGTGTCGGGCAATGCATACCGGAACCGCGACCGTGGGAACTCACGCGCTCATGAACCGGCTTTCAAGCGAATTCACGCTTCAATCACCATTCCTGCGGCGTGTAGTTCCAGTCCGGGAAGGTGACCTCGATAGGCTCAGTCCAGAAGCGTCCCTTCACACCCGTCTCCGGATCGACGTGCAGCATCCAGCCCTTCTTCTCCGGGGATTCGATCTTCAGCACGAGCTTGTACGCGCCGGCCTTGTCGAGTTTGACGTTGGCGCCGTAGTGCGGGCCGTCGGAGGCGTTCATCTGCATGAAGGTTCCGGAGGCGACGGACGCGTTGGAGGTCTTGTCGATGATGTCGTAGTTGACGGTCAGGTCCGGCACGAAATCGCCCTTGCCGTAGCCGAGTTCGGTGCCCTTCTGGTTGGCATGGATGTCGGCTTCGAGGTGGAAGCTCGCGTCGGCGGCCTTGAGGCCCATGCCGGACGGTTCCATATCGATCGGCTGGAAGTAGACGGCGTTGACGGTCAGCGGGCCGCATTCCTGGTCGGAGTGCTTCTCATCGACCTGGATCTCTTCGAAACCGGCGGAATCGCTGGAATCGTCCTTGCTGGAGTCGTCGGCCTTCGAAGCCGACGCGGAGGCGCTGGACTTGTCCGAAGCGGCGGAATCGCTGGAATTGCCGCATGCGGACAGGGAGAAGGCCATGGAGCCGGCCAGCAGGATGCCGAGCAGAGCGGCGATCTTCTTGTTCTTCATTTCTCTTTCCTTTGTTGTTGGATGTGGAAAAAATATCGGTAAATCTCGGAAAATTTGCGTATTACTTGCGATTGTCAGGCGTGCGCAACTTGCGTTTGCGTGCGAAGCCGACGGCGAACAGCGTAAGTACGGCAATCGCCGCGATCGCTTGTGCCGCAAGGCATTCGACGTACGGATACAGGCCGATCCAGTCGTTCGTGGGCACGCTGGACAGGTAGTGGCCGTCGATCAGGTCGCCTTCGATGAGCGCGTGGATGCCGCCGCCGGCGAAGATGACGACCAGCACGGCCATCAGGATCGACGTGACGAGGAAGAACGGGCCGATCGGAATCTTCACGGAGGTGAAGCGCAGCACGAGGAAGATGACGAGCAGCACCACGCCTGCGGCGATGCCGCCGATCCACATGCCTTGCGCGTCGCGGCTCATCGAGTAGATCGATTCGTAGAAGATGACGGTTTCGGCGCCTTCGCGGAACACGGCGAGGAAGCTCAGCATGGCGAGCGAGACGACCATGCCCAGCCCCACGCCTTCGCCGGCGGCGACTTTGCTTTGCGCGTCGGCCACGGCGGACTCGGTTTTGGTGCGGATGTAACGGTTCCACGCTTCCACGGAGCTTTTGTTGAGCATCCAGTTACTGGTCCACAGCAACATGAGCATGGCGATGAGCGCGCACACACCTTCAGAGATTTCCTGGATCGGGCCGGAGCCGCCGAACAGGAACGTGAAGAGCACGGCGATCAGGCCGGAGCCGGCGAGGCCGGCGAGCACGCCCAGGTAGATCCACTTAGTGAAGCGCTGGTTGCCGGATTTGACGAGGTAGGCCACCACTGCGGCCACCACCAGCAGCGCTTCGAGGCCCTCACGGATCAGGATGAGGAACGCCTGTCCGGCGGAGCTGGTGATGGCTTTGGTGAAGGCGTTGACGTTGCCCGCCGCGCCACCGTCGAGGGTGGCGGCGTCTTCGACGAGCCAGCTTTTCAGGTCGTCGACGAGCTTCTTGATCTCCTTGTCGGAGCCGCCATCGCGCATGGTTTTGCGGGTCATTTTGAACTGGTATTCGACCTGAGAGACGCGGTCGCCGGAAATGGCGTTCATCACGTTCTTTTCGAAGCCAAGCTTCTCGTAGTACTGGTAGTACGCGTTGTTGACGAGGCTGGAGCCTTCCGTTCCTTTGCCGGAAACGGCGGCTTTGTACGCCTTGTCGAGAATGACGTTCATTTCGCTGGCGACGTCGCCCCACGTGCGGTCGCCCTTGCCTTTGGAGGAGTTCTTTTTGGCCGCGTCGAGCTTCTTGCGTTCGGCTGCGGTCTGTTCGGCGCGCTGCTTCGCGTACGTCTTGGGATCGGCGAGGTTCGCGTTGCCATCGAGCGTCTGCGCGGTGGCGTTGAGGTCGGCGTTCAGTGCATCGATTTTGCCGGCGATTGCGCTCCCCTGGCCTTGCTGGTAGGCGAGGCCTTCCAAGTCGGTGAACTGCGTGAGCAGCGCCTGCTGCTTGTCGGCGGAGATGGTGTCGTTGACGGCCTTCGAGAAGTTGGATGCGTCGTAGCCGATCCAATGCGCGGTCTGGAAGTCGGTGCCGGCCTGGCCGTAATCGCCGTCGTTGTAGTCCTTTTCGGCGGTGGCGAGCTGCTTGGCGATGTTCTGCGCAGCGGCGGTCCAGGAATCGAAATTCGTCTGGCTGTCGTCGGCGGCGGACGCCTGCCGCGGCATCGCGGTGCCGGCGAACAGCGCGGCGAGCGTGATCATCAGCGCGGCTACGAGCGCGGCGAGACGACCGGAAGCCGAGACGCGCGAATCGCACGAATCGTAGGAACCGGCTGCGTGGCGCTGCGCGACGCGAGATGACATGGGTCGAACCTTCCTTCCGCAAATCTTTTCGGCGCGCTTTCCCCGACGTACCCGACGTACGAAGCGCGCATCGGAAGCCAAGATAGAACGAAACTTTTTTGAATAACAGTCTTGATTTTTAATTGGTCTTGTTGTATTGCGCATGAAAAAACGCTGGAATTCCGCCGTTTTTATTTTTCCCGTTTTCCGCGTGTCGTCTCACATTGTGGCGAGCAGCGTCGTTACGCAACACCCCCGTCCGCCCGAAAACGTGAAGCGAACTCCATGCCAAAGCGTCGGTTTGTATAATCGCGACTTGTATAATCACGATTAGTATAATCGTAACTATACAAAGCTACGGGGGTATCAAAATAAGGCGATGCCTCATGCCACACCCACGAAAAAACATCTCGCTTATGAGTGGCGGATTTGGCAGGGTGACAGTTGGTATCTCACTTATAGATGGCGGCCCCTTTGCGAGATACAAGGGTTAGAGGGTCGAAAAGATGCCCCCTAGGTTCGTTTCTCCGCCGAGACCCGCCATCTATAAGCGAGATAGCACCGGGCGAGCCCCGGAATCCGCCATCTATAAGCGAGATACACGTCTCAATTGGCTCAACCGTTTCAATCACCCAACAGCCAATCAATGGCATTGACAATGCGGATACCATCCTCGGTGACGCCCGCGCTGAACTGGTCAAGCGTGATGACCATGCGGGGAAATGCGTCGGACAGCTCCCGTCTGCGCGTCTGCTCCTCCAGAAAATGTGAAGTATACTTTACGTTTTTCGTCAACAGTAAGCTCACTGCTCCAGCATGGCGGGCACCTTACGCTCGTCGTAGAAGGCGAAAACCGCTATGTGTGGCAGATTCCCGCATGTGCGGAAAGTGATATGCGCTATGTGTGGCAGATTCCCCTGAGCAAGCACACTTAGAGGGTATCATCCCTACCCCCTAGGCATGGGTTCCGTGGGGACAAGTGCCACATATAGCGCAAATCGTTTTCGCAGACACCAAGAATCTGCCACATATAGCGCATATCAAACGCCCGGGCACGAACTACGCCAAGCCGGGCACGCGCTAGCATCGTGGGTATGGATTCCATCGCACCGCTCGCGCATCGCATGCCGTACACCGCCGCGTTCCCCAAGGCGCTCGGCACGGGGTTGTTGATTTCGACGCCTCACCCGATCACTGCGGAATTGCGCGGCGAGATGGAACGATTCATCGATGAATACGAGCATGTGCTTTCGCGATTCCGCACCGATTCGCTGGTTGCGCGCATTGGCAGCGCCGAGCACGGCGGGCATTTCGATTTTCCCGATTGGGCCGGCCCGCTATTCGATTTGTACGACGCGCTGCACGCCGCCACGCGCGGTGCGATCGACCCGTGCGTGGGCGAGGACCTGATTCGTCTCGGTTACGATCCCGCGCTGAGTTTCACCGTTGAAGCCGACGCCGGCGAGCGCCTGGGCGCGCTGCACGGACGGGCCGTATGGGGTCGTGATGTGGTTCGTTCGAGTGGTACGACATTGGTTACACGCAGTCCGGTTCATGTGGATTTCGGCGCGTGCGGCAAGGGTTATCTGGTGGATTCGCTGGGAGGATTGCTCACCGATTCAGAACTTTCGCGCACATCGCATGTCAAGTCAGCCGAAACGACCAACCCGACATGCCAATCTTCCACCTCAGACAGCAAACGCGAAAGCGCTGCCCCGGAATTTGTGATCGATGCGGGCGGCGATCTGCTGGCGCGCACGAACAAGCCGATCCGTGTGGCGCTTGAGGATCCGGATGATCCGTCCTGCGCGGTCGGCGTCGCACTGATCGGCGATGGCGCGTTCTGTGCGAGCGCGCCCAGCCGTCGCCATTGGGAGGTGGCGGTGAACGAACAGACGCATCTGGCGATTCACCACCTGCTCAACGCCATCGACGGCCTGCCCGTGCAACAAACGGAAGCCGCCTGGGTTGCGGTGCGATCCGCGTCATTTGGCGGCTATCCGACTGCGGTGGCGGACGGGTTGGCTACGGCGCTGTTCGTTGCGGATCCGAATGAACTGCGCAGCGTTTTTGTTTTCGATTGCGCCACGTTGGACGCCGACCGTCACGCCACCATCAGCGCCGGTTTCCCCGGCCGTTTCTTCTGATTGCCGACCGGTCACTGATTGCCAGGTTGGCCGGTTGGCGGCCCGCCAATCGCAGACCGCAAACCGGCCAATCGCAAGCAAAACTCACGGAATGAGGTTGCCGGCGGCCACGTACAGGTCCCACCAATCCTGCTTGTCGAGGTCGATGTCCGCGCCGTCGAGCATTTCGCCCAGCCGGGTGGGGTTCATCGAGCCGAGCACGATCTGGATCTTCGCCGGATGCCTGAGCACCCATGCGGTGGCGATGGCGTTGGCGCTCACGCCGTACTTGGCGGCCTTTTCGTCCAGTGCCTTGTTCAGCTCCGGGAAGTGCTCGTTGCCTACGAACGGGCCGTATTCCGTGCCGGACTGGAACGGGCTCCACGCCTGGATGGTCATGTGGCGCAGTCGCGAGTAGGACAGCAGGCCGTCCGAATGGTTGGCCACGACCATGCCTTCGGCGCCGGAGTTGGTCATCAGCTCGTCGCTGACCATCTGCGCGTGCATCAGGCCGAACTGCAGCTGGTTGGCTTCAAGCCTCATGGCCGGGTCGTCGCCGAGCCAGGATTGCAGCAGTTCCGCCTGCCACGGGTTCACGTTGCTCACGCCGAAGTGGCGCACTTTGCCCGCCTTGTGCAGGGTGGTGAACGCTTCGACGATTTCTTCGGCCTCCATCAGGGTGTCGGGCCTGTGCAGGAGCGCGAAGTCCACGTAGTCAGTGCCGAGCGCTTCCAGTTCCTCGTCGAGTCGCGTGATGAGGTGCTTCGCGGAGAAGTCGTAGCGGGTGGCGTGCACGTTGTTCGGGTCGCTGAAGTCGATGTTGATACCGAACTTCGTCTGTAGGAAGATGTCCTCGCGCTTGAGCCCGGCGTCCTTCCACGCGCGGCCGAGCACACGCGAGCTGGCATGGTCGTGGTTGACGTTGAATCCGTAGATGTCCGCCGTGTCGAAGAAGTTGACTCCATGCTCGGCGGCCGTACGCACGACTTCTGCCGCAGCGTCCGCATCCAGCGCGTCCATGCGCATCACGCCGAGCGCCGCCTGCGATGCGACCACTGCCGATTTGCCGATTTCGATGCTTTTCATGACTGCCCACTTTCTTTGTGATTTTCAAATACGTCAATCGATTGACGTCAGTCACGTCAATGGTAAATCCGCCGTCCCGTCAGCGCAACACAATAAAAATGCCGAAGCCAAAACGCAAAAATCCGGAGGGGTGGTCCCTCCGGATTTTTTAGCGAGTCAGCACACCAACCTCACTCGGCCAGCGTGAACTGGCTGTTGTAGATGTCGGCGTAGAAGCCGCCCTTGGCGAGCAGTTCCTCGTGCGTGCCGCGTTCCACGATGTCGCCGCCGTTCATCACCAGGATCATGTCGGCGTCGCGGATGGTGGACAGGCGGTGCGCGATCACGAAGCTCGTGCGGCCCACGGTCAGCGCGTCCATCGCCTTCTGGATCAGCTCCTCGGTACGGGTGTCGACGGATGAGGTGGCCTCGTCGAGGATCAGGATCGGCGCGTCCTCCACCATCGCTCGCGCGATCGTCAGCAGCTGGCGCTGGCCCTGGGAAAGCGACGCCTTGTCGTCGAGCACGGTGTCGTAGCCGTTCGGCAGCGACATGATGTAGTGGTGCAGGCCGACGGCCTTGCATGCGGCCACGATCTGCTCGTCGGTGACGTCCTTCTTCGAATACGCGATGTTTTCACGCACTGTTCCACGGAACACCCACGTGTCCTGCAGCACCATGGAGAACTGGTCGTGCACGTTCCAACGCGGTACGGACTTGGTGTCGATGCCGTCGATCGAAATCGTGCCACCGGAAATCTCGTAGAAGCGCATCAGCAGGTTGACCATGGTGGTCTTGCCGGCGCCGGTCGGGCCGACGATAGCCACCTTCTGGCCGGCCTTCACGGACGCGGAGAAGTCGTTGATGATGGTCTTGTCCGCGTCGTAGCCGAAGCGCACGTGGCTGAATTCCACGTCGCCGCGCACCGGCTGCGGCTTGCCGTCCGCACCGACGCCGAGCAGCGCCTGCTTGCCGGTTTCGTCGGACAGTTCCGGCTCCTCAAGGAAGCCGAAGACGCGTTCGGATGCGGCCGCGCAGCGCTGCAGGTTCTGGAACGCCTGCGCGAACTGGGACAGCGGCTGCGTGAACAGGCGGATGTACATCATGAACGCCACGATCACGCCGAATTCGATCTTGCCGTCCATGGCGAGCGCCGCGCCGACCACGCACACCACCACGTATCCGAAGTTGCCGACGAAGTTCATGATCGGCATCATCAGGCCGGACAGGAACTGGCTTTTCCAGCCGGACACGTACAGGTCGTTGTTGTACTTCTCGAACTGCTCGATGGAGCGTTCCTCGCCGCAGTATGCCTTGACCACGGTGTGGCCGGTGTACATTTCCTCGACGTGGCCGTTGACGTCGCCGAGCGCCACCTGCTGGCGGGTGAAGTACTTCTGCGACACCTTCATGATCACGCCCATGATGATCAGGCCGAGCAGCGCGGAGCCGATGGCGCACAGCGTCATGGTCACGTTGTTATAGAACATCATGATGAGCGCGCCGAAGAACAGCGTGATCGAAGTGATCAGCGAGCCGACCGACTGGCCGAGCGTCTGTCCGATCGCGTCGACGTCGTTGGTGATGCGGCTCAGCACGTCGCCGTAGCTGACTTTGTCGAAATATTTCAGCGGCAGGCGATTGATTTTCTGGCTGATCGCCTCACGCAGCTGCTGTGCCGTGCGTTGCGTGACGTTGGCCATCAGCCAGCTTTGCAGGTAGCTCAGCAGCGCGTACCCGACGTACAGCGCGACGAGCAGCCATGCGATGCGCGACACCGCGTCCATATCGATCGAATTCATGACGGGCTTGCCGTGCACCATGGCCGGCAGACCCTTCGTGATCTCGTTGGTCATGTCCTTGAGCTTGTCCGGGCCGATGATCTGGCACACCGTGCCGGCAGCGCCCAGAACCAGCGCGAAAATCATCACCGGAATGTACCGGCTGCAGAATTTCACGAGCTTCTTCATCACTCCGCCGAAGTCCTTCGGCTTTTCCACGGCCCCACGGCCGCGTCCCATTCCTCTTGGCATGCCTCCCCCTTTCAGCGCTTCAGTTCGTCTTCGCTCAACTGCGATTCGGCGATCTGCCGATACACTTCGCACGTGTCGAGCAGTTCCTCGTGCGTGCCCTGGCCGACCACTTTGCCGTCGTCGAGCACGATGATGCGGTCGGCATTCATGATGGTGCCGATGCGCTGCGCGACGATGAGTTTCGTGGAATCCTTCGCTTCCTTTTCGAGCGCGTCACGTACGGCACGGTCGGTTTTGAAGTCGAGCGCGGAGAAGGAATCGTCGAAGATCAGGATTTCCGGATGACGGTAGACGGCGCGTGCGATCGACAGACGCTGCTTCTGCCCGCCCGAAACGTTGGAACCGCCCTGCGAAATGCCGGAATCGTACTTCTTCTGCTTTTTGTCGATGAATTCCGTCGCCTGCGCGACGTCGCATGCGCGGCGCACGGTGTCGTCGTCGCGGTCCGTATCTCCGTACGCGACGTTGCTGGCGATCGTTCCCTTGAACAGGAACGACTGCTGCGGCACGTAGCCGATCTTGTCACGCAAGGCCTTCAGCTTGTAGTCGCGCACGTTGACGCCGTCGACGAGCACCTCGCCTTGCGTGGCGTCGTAGAAACGCGGCACGAGGTTGATGAGGGACGATTTGCCGGAGCCGGTCGAGCCGATGAACGCCACCGTCTGACCCTTCTTCGCCTTGAAATTGACGCCTTCGAGCATGGCGTGACGCGAGTCGGGGTAGGCGAAGCTCACATTGCGGAATTCGATTTCGCCTTCCTCGCCCGGCTTGCCCGCGTCCTGCGTGCCGTCGGTGACCATCGGCTCGGTGTCGATGACTTCGAGCACGCGCTGCGCGGACACGTCGGCTCGCGGCCAGAGCACGAACACCATGCTCAGCAGCAGGAAGCTCATGATGACCTGGATGGAGTAGCTGGAGAACACCACCATGTTGGAGAAGGTGGTGAGCTTGTCGACGGCGTCGGCAGCGTCGATGAGGTACGCGCCGATCCAGTAGACGGCGAGCATCAGGCCGTTCATGATGGTGTTCATCAACGGCATCATGATGGCCATGGCGCGGTTGGTGAACAGCTGGGTTTCGGTGAGTTCCTTGTTGGCTTCGGTGAACTTGGCTTCCTGGTAGTCCTCGGCGTTGTACGCGCGCACCACGCGTAGGCCGGTGAGGTTCTCGCGCGCCACGAGGTTGATGTTGTCGGTCAGGCGCTGCATGGCCTTGAACTTCGGCATGACGAAGTGCATGAGCACGGCGATGACCACCAGCAGGATGGCCACGGCGATGCCGGTTGCGAGCGTCCAATCGAAGCCCTTTCCTGCGATCTTGCACACGGCCCACACGGCCATGATCGGCGCTTTGACGATCATCATGAGGCCCATGGTGATGAACATCTGGATCTGCGTGATGTCGTTCGTGGAGCGGGTGATGAGCGACGCGGTGGAGAAACGGTTCATTTCCGCCGGTCCGAAGCTTTCCACCTTGTTGAATTCGAGCGAACGCAGGCGCTGGCTGAACGAGGCGCCCACGCGCGCGGCGATGAAGCCGGTGACGATGGCGCAGGCCGCCGAGCCGAGCGAGACGAGCAGCATTTTGCCGCCGGCCACCCAGATGTCGTGCATTTCGCTGCCGGGGGTTTCGACGAGCTGCGTGATGTCGGCCATATAATCCGGCAGGGTCAGGTCAAGCCAGATCTGACCGACGATGTTGACCAGCGCGACGAGCATCTGACCGATCTCCGCTTTGGAGAGGTATCGTACGATGCGAAGCATGCTTGGTTCCTTCTCTTGTTTTGTGTTTTGCTTGTTTTCTTACGATTAGTTTTTGCGATTTTTCGCGGTTTTTGCGATTACTGGATTGCGATTACTTACACTGTGAATTATTTACAGCGTAAGATACTACGCGTCTTCCTGTGCGTTTCCTGAGAACGCGGCTTTGACCTCGTCCGCCGTGGGGCGCGGTTTGCCGGGCATGCACAGCGACATGTACGTGGTGAATTCCTCGGTGAGCTCAACGAATTCGCGCGCGCGGCGCTCCCCCATCTGCGAGAAGATCCAGCAGATCGCCTCGCGCATGCTTTCGCGCTGCCGTTCGGCGCGTTCCCTGCCGGCTTCGGTGAGGTTCACGTGCACCACACGGCGATCGTCGGGGTCGGATTCGCGTGTGATCTGGCCTTTTTTCTCCAGTGCGGACAGCAGTGTGGACACGCGTCCGGTGGTGGTTTTCATCGAAGCGGCGAGCTGCGATGGCGTCAGCGGGCCTTTCCTATAGAGTTCCTGCACGGCGAAGGGTTCACCCTTCGCGCCTTTTGCCATCTCCTGCTGCATGCGCGAGCGTTTGTCCCATGTGCTGGTCGCCAATTCGTGGAACAGTTCCTCTTCAAAACCCACGCGGCACCTCCTTACGTTGCAATCGCCGTCATAATATCTTACAGTGTAAACAATTTATATCGTAAGTTATTTTTCGGACGATTCTGCGATGCGCAGAAGGACGAGACAGTACGAAAGCCGCGGAAATCACAAAAGAGACGAAAATGGCCGCGGACCGAATCGCAATTATTGTGCGAAATCGGGCGCAGCCAATCGTACGTATTGCGCGGAATTCAGCCGCGACGGGCGTCGACGGAGGCGTTCAGCATCGCCAGCTCATCCTGTGTGAGCGTCAGTTCGGTGGCGGCGAAGGAATCGTTGATTTCCTGCGGATTGCGGGCGCTGGGGATGGTGAACAACCGCTCGTAGCGGCTCAGTTCCCAGGCGAGCACCACGCGCTGGTAGGAGCAGCCGTGGTTGCCGGCGACCGTGCGGAACGGGTCGTACGCGCGCTGGTCGAACGCGTCGAGGAAGCCGCCGAGGGGGCTCCAGCACACGAACGCGAGTCCAAGTTCCGCGCAGTGCTCCATCGTATGCTCAGGGTCGGGGTGCGAGGGCGAGAACTGGTTCTGCACGGCGATCAGCTTGTCGCCAAGCATCTCACGGGCAGTGTCGATCTGCGCGTTGTCAACACGGGAGATGCCCGCGTACCGAATCACGCCTTCGTCAAGCAATTGCTTGAGCGCGCCGACCTGATCCTCATAAGCCACTTCCGGATCCGGGCCGTGCGAATACAACAGGTCGAGCGTATCGACGCCCAAGTGCAGCGCGGATTCCTTGGCGTCACGAATCATGGTTTCGGGGCGCGAATCCGCCATCCACCCGTACTGGCTGCCCACAGCCTGCAAATGCTGGCGTTCCGGCTCGTTTTCGGCAACGTTCGGCGTCTCCATGGTGCGGCGATAGCCGGTTTTGGTTGCAATCAGCACTTCGTCGCGCGGACCGTCCCAGCTGGCGAGCGCGTCGCGCACCATTTTTTCGCCGTAGCCCAGGTCTTCGGCGGTGCCGGTGCCGGGTTGGCTTGGCAGGTAATACGACCAGGCGGTGTCCAGATATCGCACGCCCGCGTCCAATCCGGCATGGATCGTACGGATCGCCGTATCGCGGTCCGGGCGGCCCTCAATCGCCAAAGCCATCGTGCCCATGCCGAGCCGTGGAATCGCAAATCCCGCCAATTCGCCCATGTTTCGTGCGGTCGTCATAACCGTCTCCCTTCCGTCGCCACATCCGTCGCTACAAAATCCGCCACCCATTCTCGCACAATCCCCACCACTCCGCGTCGATTCCGGCAGAAACCCTCACACCCGTCTGCTCAAAACGACGCAAACGCCGGCCCCAGCGTCGGCCCCTCAGAAAGCCCCTTCACCATTGCACCGGACTTATCCGATTACGGCATCCACCTGGTCAATCGCATGTTCGAATCGCGAGCCCATAATTTCCACAGAACGTGCGTCCAATCGCCTCATACTGCCCAAGGTTTTGGCCCTGCCTAGAACCGCGCGGAAATCACGACACCACCGAACCGCCTTCTCCTGCGATACCGCGAAAAGCTCCAACGCCTCCGACCGCATCAATGAATCGACCGTAACGTTTGCGTCCCCGAATAATGCCATCTGATGCGCATCCTCCATATTCGGGTCATACGGCTCCGGATTGATATCGAACGCGGGAGAAAGCGTCCACCCTTTCTTACCACGCAAAAAGCCATGATTCCGCAGATGATCATCACAATTGCCAATCGCAGCACCGAATACGGCACGCCGCCACAGCTCATCAAGATCGCAGCCGGCCAAGCGCGCGTATTCCGCCAAATCAAGCCAATCACCCCCATCACCGTCACGCAAATCCAATGCCGTCATAGCCGACATATACGGAATACGCGCCATATGCTGGGGGCCTTCCAAGGAAGGCAACCGGTCAAAACGCTGGGTCAACAGCACCGACCTATGCGTCCCACCGCCATCTTGAATATCCAGCAACCGAAATTCCGGTACGTCGATACCGGCCAATCTGGCCAAATCAAGAGTCACGCCTTCCCAGCCGATAACATCCCAATCGTCACCATTCGGCTTCGGAAACTTCGCCATCCACAGGTGGCCGCGATCGTACACGCATGCTTTTGGACGGGCACCGCCCAAAGACCCGGTCGCTTTGTACAAGCGACGCAGCGCAACGTCGGAAACTTCACGATCTTCTCCGACCGCATCCGCAGTGTCCAAAAGCCCCGGAAGGTCAGTGAGTACAGGAACGTTGCTGCCATCCGCCTGGGCGGTTCCGCCGACCACATATCTGAGCGCCCCTTGGCGGGTCAAGTCATCCACACCCAGCAGATATTCCATTTCGGACACACGTGTCCGTTTCAGGGCGCGGTTGAGCAAGCGCCGACCCCACCTGTCCGGAGCGGAATCCGAAAAAGGCCCCAAGTCGCCGAAATGGAACATCGACCCCGCCATACGTGGCAACGATGGTGCCAGATCGTACGCGTTGCGGTTTTCCAAATATCCCGAATCGTAGCGGAACGTCAGACTTCCGCCACCTGCGAACAGTGCCCCCGACAGCGCGGATTTCCCATCAACGGTTGTGTAGACATCGATTTTCTGCTGCACGACCATGATTATCTCCTCACCCGTTGCGGAAGCTGGTCAATGGCACGGGCCATGCCCAGTGGCGTCTGATACGGATCAGTGGCGTCCACGGCCGGTCCCAAAAGCTGCAAAATATTGAGAATTGCGAATAAGGAATCCGTCCTCACGGCTTTGCCGCTTTCGACATTGCGCACCGTGTTGACGCTGACCCCGGCCCTTTGCGCCACGTCCGCAATCGTAAGATTCAGCAGTTTGCGCTGGATCGCGGCATGCTCCCCCAAAACACGAAGCGAATGCCGCACTTTCGTAGGAACATACTTCATGGCTGCGTTCAGTCCTATCTACGAATCGTTACTATCAATATTATGGCGATTATTTAATATAAGATTTATTATATTGATACTTACGATTTGGTACGACTTGGTACGGCCGCCCAGTGTCGCTTCCAGCAGACAATCGCCACCTTTTTTGCCAAAACAGCGCGCGCCGGGTTGTCGGGCGGGTGCGGGAAGATGAGGGCACAACCGAACGGGAGCCGGAAGGCTGAGAGGGAGCTCGACGAGCTTCGACCGAGGACTTGATGCGGGTAATGCCGCCGTAAGGAGACGGGTTGTTCGCGCCGCGAGGCGCATCTCATTTCCGTTCGCGATAACCGAATATCGCGTGATTAGGGTCACGGAGGGGCGCACCACCTCATAGGGTACGGTTCCTTCGGCGACCCTTTTTTCGTACCAACCGTGAATGTCCGATTCACCGGAAGCAGACGCTCGGAAGCCCACAAAGCAGTTCTGAACGTCCGTTTCGGCGGGAACGGCACTCGTGGGGCCTGACATACAGAAGGGAACCGAAATGATCATCAACGGCAAGGAAGAGGACATCGCCACGCCGATCACCGTGGCCGAACTAGTGGAGCAGCGCGGTCTGCGCGCCGACCGCGTGGCCGTGGAGCTCAACGGCGAGATCGTGCCACGCGCCCAGCGTGCGCAGACGCAGCTCAAGGGCACCGACACATTGGAAATCGTCACGTTCGTGCAGGGCGGCTGAGCGTAGCAGCGCAACAAACCATACGAACGGAAAACGAGAAACCCGAGAACAACCATGACTTTTGAACCATCCGCATCGCAGGCGCAGATCAACGCCCGCCAGCACGCTTTCGACAACCAGCCCGACCCGGCCACCCTGGTCAGCCGCGAGGAGATCCGCGCGGCCCTGCTCGACCGTCACACGGCCGCCACGCAGGACAAGCTCGACGCGGCGCACGTGGCCATTTGCGGCTGCGGCGGCCTGGGCTCCACCATCGCGGTGGCGCTGACCCGCATCGGCGTCGGCCACCTGCACTTGATCGACTTCGACCGCGTGGATATGACGAACCTGAATCGCCAGCAGTATTTCCTGAAGGACCTCGGCCAGTACAAGACGGAGGCGCTGCGCAGCAATCTGCGCCAGATCAACCCGTTCACGGACATCACCATCGACACCGTCAAGGTGACCGACGAGAACGTGCCGACGCTGTTCGAAAACGAGGACATCATCTGCGAGGCGTTCGACGTGCCGGAAAACAAGACGATGCTCGTCAACGCGGTGCTGGAGAATCTGCCGGGCAAGAAGCTCGTCAGCGCGTCCGGCATGGCCGGCTTCCGCAGCTCCAACCTGGTGAGCACGCGTCGCGTTTCGAAGAACTTCTACTTCTGTGGCGATGGCGAGACGGCTCCGGTACCGGGTGCCGGCCTGATGGCGCCGCGCGTGGGCGTGGTCGCCTGCCACGAAGCGAACATGATCACGCGACTGATCCTCGGCGAGGAAGACGCCTGACGCACTGCTACGTTACTCCACTGCCGTAATCGAAATTTTTATTGCGATTACAAACGCACGTTGCACACAACACAACAGCGACGCAACGGCAACACAACAGCAGCGCAGCAATCGCAACAACAGCAACACCAAACACCCCAACGAAAGGAACCGACGATGAGCACCGAAAACACCATCACCACCGCAGCCGCCGACGTCGCGGCCGCGCCGAACGCCACGCTTGACGAGCTGGTCGGCACCACCACGAACACCGCGATCCTGCCTGAGCCGGACGCGCACGCGTACGACGAGATCGCCACCGGCGACGCCGACCCGCTGATCCTCGGCGGGCACAAGTTCACGAGCCGTTTCATCCTCGGTTCCGGTCGTTACGACCTGAACCTCATCAAGGCGACCATCGAGAACGCGGGCACGCAGATCGTCACCATGGCGCTGCGCCGCTGCCGCACCACTGAGAACAACCTGCTCGACTACATTCCGAAGGGCATCACCATGCTGCCGAACACGTCGGGCGCGCGCAACGCGGAGGAGGCGGTGCGCATCGCACGTCTCGCGCGCGAAGTGTGCCAGACGGACTTCGTGAAGGTGGAGATCGAGCACGAGTCGAAGTACCTGCTGCCTGACAACGAGGAGACCATCAAGGCCACGGAAAAGCTGGCGAAGGAAGGTTTCGTGGTCATGCCGTACATGTTCCCGGACCCGATCGCGGCGAAACGTCTTGAGGACGCGGGCGCGGCATGCGTGATGCCGCTCGGCGCGATGATCGGCTCGAACAAGGGCCTGCGCGCACGTGACTTCATCGAGGTGATCATCAAGAACTCCAACGTTCCGGTGATCATCGACGCGGGCATCGGCCGGCCGAGCCAGGCTGCGGAGGCTATGGAGATGGGTGCGGACGCGGTGATGGCATACACGGCGATCGCTTCCGCCGGCAACATTCCGCTGATGGCGCGCGCTTTCAAGAACGCGATTGAGGCCGGCCGTGAAGCCTATCTGTCCGGCTTGGGCAAGGTGACGGAAGATCACGCTGTCCCGTCCAGCCCGACGAACGAGGCCGACTACATCGGCTGATTCGCGCCGATTTCGTACGATTCGTGCACTAACGTTTCGCACTGTTTTATTGCGATTACACGACGAGGGTCGGTGGAAACGCACATTTTCGCAAGGTTTCCACCGGCCCTCTTTCGTCGGATGCGCGACACGTAGCGCAACACGCGCATGCCACGCATACCGCAGCGACAGGCAATACGTCTACTTCCCTAGAGCCGCTTTCAAATCGCGGTTCTGGAAGCGCTCGTGCAGCAGGCAGTAGCCGCCGAACACGACGAGCCACAGCAGGCCGGCGATGGCGGAACCGCGCGTATCTGCGGACAGGAACAGCGTGACGTACACGAACACGTAGAACGCAATCGCAATCCAGTCGCACACCTGCCATGCCGGCATGACGAAGCCGTCCGGCAGGAAGTCGGCGCTTTGACGGTAGCGGCGGTGCGCAAGCATCGTCAGCACGTAGATGAAGATCACGACGGCGCTGGCGGCCGAAGCGAACAGCACGAACGCACCGGAAACGCCCGGAATCGCGTTGACCAGCGGGGAGAACAGAATCATGCAGCCGGACACGATAATCGCCTTCGCCGGCACCTTGTGATCCGACACCTCACCGAGGCGCTGCATAGCGGGCGATTCGGAATCCTGCGCAAGCTGGTATAGGTGGCGGCCCGCCGAGTAGATCAGCGAATTGAGTGCCGACGCGGCTGCGGTGATCACCACGAAGAACACGAGCGCGGCAGCCCAGTCGAGGCCCGCGTACTTAAACACCATGATGAACGGGGAGCCGAACGAGCCGTCCGCGTTCTGGTGGAAGTTGCGCCACGGCACGATCGCCATGATGGCCACGAGCGCGCCCACGTAGAAGATGAGGATGCGCATGATCAGCTCGTTGACGGCCTTCGGTAACACCTTGCGTGGGTTCTGCGTTTCGGATACGGTCACGCCTACGAATTCGATGAGCTGGTAGGCGAAGAACACCATCTGGAAGCTCATGAAGAAGTTCATCCAGCCGTTCGGCGCAAGCTGGAAGCCGTCGGTAATGTTCGTAAGGCTCACAGTGGCACCGGAAACCGTGCCGTCCACGCCTTCGATATGCGTGGCCGGGTAGCTGAAACCGAGGAACAGCATCACCACGGCGGTGACAATCAGACCCACAATCAGCGTGATTTTGATCATGGAGAACCAGAATTCCGCCTCGCCGAACACTTTCACGGCAATGAGATTGATGCCGGTGAGCGCCACAAGGAAGCACAGTTCGATAAGCCATTTCCACGCGTTGAGGTCTATGCCGAACGTGCCGAAGAATGTGACGAAATAGGTGCTGACGGCTGTGATTTCGGTCATGCCGGTCAGGATGAGCACAATCCAGTACGTCCAGCCGGCGAATTTGCCCCACGCGCGGCCGAGGTAGCGGGTGATGAAGTTGATGAACGTGTGCTGGCTTGGGTCGCTGTACATCATTTCGCCGATGGCGCGCATGAGCAGGAACATGATGAGGCCCACGCCGATGTACACGAGGATGATGCTCGGTCCGGTCAGCGCGATCGACTTGCCGGAGCCGAGGAACAGGCCGGTGCCGATGGTGCCGCCGATGGCGATGAACTGGACGTGGCGGTTTTTCAGGCCGCGTTCCATGTCGTTGTCTTTGTCGAGGCTTTCGATGGATTTGATTTGCGCGGTTTCCGTCGCTTCGGACGTGCTTGTACCAGTTTTTCCGGTTTTCGTATTCCCAAAAGTCATAATGTTCACACCCTACCGCGTCAACCGCACAATCTCTGCCGTTGTTCGTACCGCGAAATGCGCTATATGTGGCAGATTCGCATCTTTTCCAAAAAAAACGCTTTGCGACGGGTGGAGTCAGCTTGCCAAGGTTTTCAGCCTGCCACGGAGCGATTCGTTTTCGCGTTCCAGCTCGTTGATACGCCGAGCCTGTTGTTTGATGATGACAAGCGCCGTCTCGCTGTCAAGGCCGCCGCTCGCGCTGAGAGGTGCAGGCGGCACGGCGATGGCAGCCGCATCGGACGGGACGGGCACGTCAGCGGATATACACCCCCCCCCGACACGTTCGCCCCGTCCAGCGAATTCGGAGCATTTTCAATATTTGCCTTATCGGGATTGGCGATTCCTGCGATGTCGTCGAGTTTCTCCTTGCGCGTCACCGCATGAACATACAGGTTGACGAGCTCCGTAATGATTTCGCCGTTACTCATGTTACTGCTACCGTTCACGGATTTGAGGACGGCAGCCTTCCAACGCGCCACACTTCGTTCTATACGTTTATACCCAATCAGTTCCGGCGGCAATCCCGCCTCGCGGAAGATTTTGGTCGGCGATTCCCCCGCAAGATACCGTATGACACACACCTGTTTGAAAGCGTTGGAGTACGTGATGCGGTCTTTCGACACGTTAGCCACCGCCGGCAGATCCCGCAACATTTGGAGCTCTTCCATGCTGAATGATCCTCCACCGCGCATCGTTTTACCCCCTTTGCTATACCCCGTGATGAAGCAAGTGTATATCCGACTTCTCACAAGCAGCTTTTCAAATATTGCTGACCGTATATCACTTCAACCGGTCGGTCACACATCAATGCGGGCGATTATGGAATACCCACAACCGCCCGCATTGACTTTTATTGTGAGTGAGTCAATTCACAACTCACTCACACCGAACGCATGCGCTCAGTACGTGCGGCGACGACTCTTGACCGCCACAGCCACGCCAGCGCCACCCACCAGCAGCGACACGACGGTGAACAACACGGTTCCCGCGGCACCGGTCAGCGGCAGCTGAGTGACAGACTTGACGTTCAGCACGGTAGCGGTGGCATTCGCAGTGGTGTTATCGACCGGTTGGACCTGACGAAGGGCATCCGGCTCGAAGGTGACGAGACCTTCATCTGTGATCTCCACATTGAAAGTGACCCTGAAGTTCTGGGCGTAGCCGGTCGGAGCCTGAGTCTCCACAACCGTGTAGGTTCCCGCCGCAAGACCCGCGACCTTCACCAAACCATCATTCTCAGTAGTGAACGTCTTGGCATCATTCTGATCGGAAACAAACGACCACGCACCGTCCTCAGCCTGCTTAAGGAACTTGCCCTCCGCATTCTTGACAACGAACTTGGCGCCGGCTAGAGGCTTGGCCTCATTCCCTTCCTTGCCAATCTTCGTGAACTGGAAACCGTAGGTCTTAAGGACAGTCTTGCCTTCACCGCTGGTACCATCCTTGGTGGTGATTGTGGCCTTGTTGTCCACACTGCCGCTCAAGCCATCCAACGCATCCTTGGTGACGGTGCCCTGGTACGACACGACGATCGTCCTACCGGCCAGCGTTGTGGCATCGGCAAAATAGATGGTCGTGGTGGTGCCGGATTGAGCATTGCCTTCCTGCGTTATCGTGTACAGATCGGGATCCACAGTAGTATGATCTCCGAACTGGACCGTGAAGGCACTCTTTGCCGCAATCTGCAAACCTTTGGACGCGGTATCGGTAATGGTAAAGGGGTACGCATCCCAGCCAGCCGCAGCATGAGGAACGTCCGCGGCCACAGTGAAGTCCACGGTGTCGCCCACCTTTACGCTCTTACCGTTCACATCCACGTCATTCATCCGGGCGAACTTGAGCGGCTCGTCGGTCGGATTCGCGTTCTTCGCGTTGAACTGGCCTTCAGTCGTGATGTTGCCCTGACCGGTCGTCGTATCGGCCGCAATCCTCAGATTGGACAGTCCATTGACGGTGGTGGCCACCACAGCCGGAGTCCCCGACGTCACAGTCGTTTCGCCAGCCTTGGTGAACGTATCCTTCACCAGATACCAGCCTTCTCCGTTCACATTGACCGCCTGGCTCGTATTTGCCTGCTCCGTAGTTACGGTCAGGCCAGTACCATCAGGTCCTGCCGGCGGAGTAATTCCAGCCAAGGTCTTGGCGAAGACACGGAGCTGATCCGCAGTGAACGTCGCCACATAGGCGGCTGGATTATCCTTGTACTCTGTCGGGATGCCGTTGTGGCTTCCATCAGCCACATCAGCAGCGGTGGTCACAGCTCCCTTCCATGCGTCAACCGTTTTCACTTCGACCGAGCCATCGCCAGGATTCTCAAACATGGCAAACTTGTATGGCGTGTACGTATGGCCTTCCTGTGCGTGGTTAACTTGCAGCAATGGAGCATCATCAGCCTGTGCGGCGGCGACGCCGATGGCCATGCCGCTCAGCAACGTTGCCGCGGCGGCCAGCCCTGCGAAAAGCTTCCTCATCTTCATGAGAATCTCCTCTTCCTTGATTGTTGGTTACTGTTTTCTGCAATCGCGGGAGGCGGGAACCCAACGCGCCCCCGCGATCCGCAAATCCTGTGTTATTCAGCTGAGCCGCTTCTTACGTCTCCACTGGTCGGCCGCAGCGACGGCGAGCAATGCCAGCACGCCAACTCCGCCGGCCGCAATCTGCCACCATCGTTCCGCACCCATGCGGCCCGTCAATGGCAGTGACGATACCGAAATGTATTGGTTGGTGAACAGCATTGGCTGGGTCTCGTCCCAATTCGAACCAGCGGCACCATAATCGGTTTTCAGCTGGGTCACGGATTCGACAACGGCCTTCCATTCACCGGACGTTCCGTCTTTCATCACGGACACGACCACCCGGTATTCCGCCTGCGAGTAATACATTGCGGAAGCATTACCAGCGTTCTCCGTCACAAGATATGTGTACTCGGCTTCACCTGCGTCATACGTGATGTCGCCGAAGTAAGCAACGTGATCGTCAGACGAATCGCGTTTCACCGTCACCGTGCACGCCGACTGGTTCTTGCAGGAAGCTGGCATCGGCGCGTCTGGATTGGAATCGTCTGCCTTCAGCTTGAAAGTGAACTCGTCGGAATCCTTCCAATCGCGGCCGACCAGCTCCTTCTTCACGCCAATTGCGTTCTTCAACGTGGCCGTCTTCAACGTGTTGGTGATGACTACTGTGGCGTTCTGCGATGCCATGGATTCCGGCACCGTCACCACATTGCCGTCAGCGAGAGCACCATTGCCGACTTTGTGCTGGTAGGAGGCCTTCCACTGATGGTTCTCCGGTTCGGTTTCCGTCACCGTGTACGTTTTCGCGGCACCGGCCGGAATGATCACATCCGTGGACCAGTTTCCATTCGCATCCGACTTCAACGTGACTGTCTTGTAGCTATTGCCACCTTGCTTGATATCCACCGTGATGCTTTCCGGCTTGTCACCGTCTCCACTCCACTGCTTTTCGATATGCAGCGTCGAGGAAACCACCTGGATCACCGGATGCGGATACGGATTGCCGCCGCATGCATGATCCACGCCATCGGCCGTGTATGACAGGCATGCGGAATCGTTCGAATGGAAACCAGGCTGGTTCGAGGACGTGGTGTTCCCGTCCAGATCGGTATCCGCGTCACCCTTCACGCCGGCATATCCATCCTTGCCGGTATTCAGATTAGAGGCGTAGTCGTTGTATGCATTTTGCGTGGGCTTCACGTTGTATTCCAGCGTGTACGTCACGTTGTGGGCCAGAGCCTTCAGGAACCTGACGGTGAACTTCTTCGCGTTCTCGTCGTATGTCAGGGTGTAATCGACATCCTTGGTCAAAGCGACGGCCTGTCCGGACGAGTCCTTGGCTACGACCTTATAGTCGCTGCCAGCAAGTTCGGCATATTCCGACAGCGTATCCTCCATCACCACATTGATGTATGCGGATGTGGTGGTCTCGCTCTTCTCAATCTCGTCGAAGATGGCATTCAGCTCCGAAGCGTTCGTCGCGCTTTTATAATAGCCGGCTTTGATATTCCCTTCACCGCGCTGGTTGTATTTCGTTGCCTTTGGGAAATTGCTGGACACCGCATGCATGAACTGGTTCTCGTTGCTGGAGAGCGAGGACGGGTTGGCACTGGCGAAGATGCCGATGGAATACACGGCGGCACCGCCATCCTTCAACTTCTTGGCAGCGGTAACGGCATTGTTTGCCACTTCTTTTTCAAACCCATTAGACGATGTAGGCGAGCCATCCGTGAAGAAGATAACGACCTTCTTCGCATCGGTTCGAGCACTAGCACTGCCCATCACCTTGACCGCAAGATTGAATCCATTGTCGGCTCGGGTGGCGCCAGCGGCTTTGAGTTTGCTGACTTTGTTCTTCAGACCGCTCATATTCGCAGTCAGATCGCTAACGATTTGGGAGTAGTTGTAGGTGTACCCACCACTTCGGTACGTGTCATCCCCGATTCCGTTCTTTTCGTTGCCGGCGAACTTCACCAGTCCAACGCGAACCAGTTCGGAACCGGCCTCCGTATTAGTATTCGCAGCTTCATCAAGAAATGCTTTAACCGCTTCTTTCAGTGCGTCTAACCGCTTGGTCCGATCCGTCTTACTCATCGGATCGTCCATCGAACCGGACACATCCAGCACCAGCGTGAAGTCGATCGGCTGGGTGGTGGTGACCGTGGTGCTGTTGACGGCGCCCTTCACATCCACGTTCACGGTGTAACTGCCATCATCGTTCTTCTTGATGCGCTTATGCTTCTCCGGAGCGCCCAACTGAGAACCGGTCTCGTTCTGCGCAACCGACTGCGCCCGATTTGCTCGCGCAATCGGTTGAGCGGACAACGTAACTGGCTGCTCATCAGGTTGTTCAGATTGTTGTTCAGATTGTTGTTCAACCTCCTGCTCAACCCACTGCTCAGTCTCTTCTTCCGTTTCTTGTTCCGTTTCTTGTTCGACTTGCTGGTAAGCCTCTTGATCTGACGGCTGCTCTTGCTCTGACGGCTGCTCTTCTCCCACCATCAAATTTTCTTCCACCGGCTGTGAATCCTCTTGCCCAGATTCTTGCAATACCGGCTGCTCGATTTGTTGTTCCAAGGCTCCCGTGGCATCTTCCGCCGCCGCTGACGAAGCAGTGACGCACCCCACGCCGGCGAGCATTGCGACCGTCGCGACGGCCGCAATGACACGACGCGCGAACAGACCTGTGCCCCTCGCCCTGTTTCGCTCAAAGACGTGTCTCATACGCCTACCCCCTTGTACCGTTAAGCGATCGGGGAAATACCTTCCTCCTTCGACCGGTATATTTGATGCGTCTTCGCTTCACATACCGTCCGACAATCGCTTCGTTGCCTAAACCTTAAGGAGAAAAACAGAGGGATACATACCCTCCCAACGAGGTAATCAAGGGGATATACTTTCCTTGAAATCGCACATATCATCGCGATTCTAGAGTATTCTTACCCCCGTAAATCGCGATGCAAAAACTATAAGCAAACGTTGTCATGTCTCTTTCAGAATTTTCCCCGACAAAAAAGCATCTGTCAAGTGCAACATTAACGCCATCAACCCCTAGTTGCGCTTTGGCCACCAAGCGGCATGCCTACGGACATGCCACGGACAGCGGAGCAGCCAAACCAACAACAAACCGACCAGCAACGTGGCAGCTGACACCACGCCCGCAATCACACGCACATCTTTTGCCGCATCATCCTCCGCGGGAATCTCTTCGGGAATGGCGGAACGCAGCGCAGAAACCAACAGACGGTGCGTATTCACGCCATACGGGGTGCATGTCATCAACGTCACACGGTCCTCGCCGGGCACGATCTTCAACTTCGACGTGTCATCCGGGTTGATTTCGGTGATGCGATCCACCATATAGCCAAGCGTATGGCCCATCACATCGATATAGAAGTAATCACCAACCCGTATCTCATCCAAACGCGTAAACATTGAGGCTTCAACCAAACCCCGATGTCCGGTAATCACCGCATGCGTATCCTTGCCACCCACCGGCAGACTACTGCCATACAAATGCCCCGCACCGGACGCAAGCGTCTGCTCCGACGTGCCATGGTAAATCGGCAGGTTCACGGAAATCTTCGGGATGCGGATGGCCCCCATCACGCCATCGCCGGAGTCGAGCAGACTTTGATATTCCTTGTCTTTGGCGCTGGCGGAGTCGCCGGAGTTGTCTGAGCCGTCGGCGCTGGCGTTGTTGGCTGCATTCTGCGGATCGTCATACAGTTCGGCGAGCGGATCCTTCGCCTCGCCAATCACCGGCTGCCCCGACTTGGCAAGTCGCTTGTTGTACTCCCTGGCCGCGGCGAACGCCTCATCGGCCTGCGGGTATGGCCAGCCCGCCACGCGCTTTTCGGAACGCGCCGACGTGCTCGCCAGCTCGCGCGCCGAACGGTATTGCAACACTCTCGGAAACATGCCAATGCCGAGCGCGGTAAGAATCAGCACCGCCGCAAGCACGCGCATGGCAATGGACTTGTTGCGATCCGCGCGACGCTCGCGCATCGCTTCGGACGCGTCGGTCGCCTCCGCGAAAGTCGGGAGGGTGTAGGTGCGAGTGTTGCGCGTGGTGTCGTGCGAACCGCGCGAGCCGTCGTTGCCATCGTGCGAATCGCCATAAAAATCGTCGGCGCGTAAGTCCTTAATTTGCTGCGGACCGTCGCTTCTCGACCCGCCGCGCGCGCTCCCATGCGGAAAAACTGCCATCAGTCTTGCCCCCTTGAACTGCCAGCCATAGGGAACATTATATTGCACTCCGCCCGCGTGCCTCCTTTCCTAACGATTTCGATAGCATCGGTCGGACCTAGGCGGTCTTTCCGGCCACAGCTCTGAGCGAACCACGTTTTACGCAAATCATGGGTTAGGACTTACGCAAATCGTGGGTTAGGTTTTATGCAAATCGTGGGTTAGGTTTTATGTAAATCACGGGTTAGACCCATCAAAACCCTTTGCAGGAGGCCGAAATTGGCATTTTTGCCAAGAGCATCTCTAACCGAGTCTATCCATGGTCAAACCGATGGGCCTATTTGGCTTATAGATGGCGGATTTGGGGCTTTGCGGAAAGGTATTTCGCTTATAGATGGCGGGTGCTAGACGAGAATAGGCGGTTCGGGGGTATGATTTATACCCCCGAACTGGCAAATGGGGCGAACCACCCGCCATCTATAAGCTAGATAGCATTTGACGGGCGGGTGGTGCGCGCGCGGCGGACGAGAACCGGGGGTTGGCCGCCTCGCAAACGCGACCGACCCCCTTAATGTCGTGAAACGTGCTATATGTGGCAAATTCGCCCTTCACAAGAAAACGATTTGCGTTATGTGTGGCAGGTTCCTTGAGCAAATCCAGACCTAGGGGGTAGGAATCATGCCCCCCTAGGTCGGTTTCACCGAAGAAACCTGCCACAGATAGCGGAAATCACATTCTTCAACCTCCGGTCACAATGGCTCACTAGGCTCGACGGTATGACGCAAGAGCTCGTTTCATTAACCATCATCATGGCGGTGGCGGCCGTCAGCCCAATCGTGGCGCAGCTGATCCCGGGCAAGTTCATTCCGCAAACCGTGCTGCTGCTCGCCGCCGGAACCGCGCTCGGCCCGTACGGACTAGGCGTGATCGAAGTAAACGACGCTGTGAAACTCTTGAACGAGCTCGGCATGGCGTTCCTGTTCCTGCTCGCCGGCTACGAAATCGACCCCAAACGACTCGCCGGACATCAAGGCAAAGTCGGACTGCTTACATGGGGAATCACGCTAGGCCTCGCCTGGCTGGTTGTGACATTCCTTCCGTTCTTCACCAAGCAAGGCATCAACGGTGTGGCCACGGTAATCGCACTCACCACCACCGCGCTCGGCACGCTCATGCCGATTCTCAAGGAACGCAACCTCGAAGGCACCCCCATCGGCGACGCCATCATCTCGTACGGAACATGGGGCGAACTCGGCCCAATCCTTGCCATGGCCATCCTGCTATCCACCCGAACCGGCTGGCAAACCATGCTCGTGCTCGGCGCGTTCCTTGCCATCTGCCTACTGTGCGCGATGCTACCTACGAAAGCACTGAGAACCGGCCATCGCCTGTACCGTTTCCTTACGGAAAATGCGAACACGTCATCGCAAACGCTCATGCGACTGACCACATTCCTACTCATCTTCCTTGTCACCATTTCCGCACTGTTCGAACTTGACGCGGTGCTCGGCGCGTTCGCCGCGGGCTTCATCCTGCGTTACATCATCCCCGACGGCAGCAAGTCGCTGGAAATGAAGTTGGAGGGTGTCGGCTACGGCTTCCTCATTCCTGTATTTTTTGTGGTGTCAGGCGCCGCGATCAACGTGCGCGCCGTGGCAAGCCGGCCCGCACTGCTCGTCGCGTTCATCGTCATGCTCATGCTGATTCGCGCGGTGCCCGTATATGTTGCGCTATCGCTCGACAAACGCAAGAATCCGCTGTCATCGCATCATCGCGTCACCGTGGCCCTGTATTGCACGACCGCGCTGCCGATCATCGTCGCCGTCACGTCGCTGGCGGTGAAGGTCGGCACAATGCAAAGCGACACCGCGTCGACACTGGTCGCAGCCGGCGCGATTACGGTGTTCCTGATGCCGCTGCTCGGCTCGATCACGTATCAGGTGGCCGACATACACCCCGTCACCGCGGTTCGGGAGATTGCGCACACGCCATCCGATTGGCGGACGATCGTACGCGAACATGCGCAGGTACGTGCGCTGCTGCACCATCAGGACCGGCTCAAGCGTATGGCGGAGACGTTGGAATCGCTGGAAAAGCAGGAGGGGCTGAACGGTTTGGACAGCCGTCGCGCCGAACTTGTGGAACGTGCGCGCCTCGAAATCGACCGCCAACTCAAGGAACTCGGCCTGGACCCGCAGCTCACCACCCAACTCCCCCACAACTACCGCTACCCGAAGAACTGAGATGGCTTCGGAGGGGCGCTACTCCACGGACTTGAGGGAGCTGATGGGGTCGATGCGGTCGAGGACGGGGTTGACGAACAGCTGCACGAGCAGCGCGAAGGCCATGGTCGCCACGGCCGCGATCACGTAGCTCAGCGGCTTGACCTCCACCTCGAAATACAACGATGGCATGTTGAGCGCCATCGTCAGCATGCCGCCGACGAGTCGGCCAAGCGGCAGGCCCAGTATCACGCCCATGACGGTGAGGATCATCATCTCACGGTTCACGTAATGGTGCACTTCGCGGTCGAAGAAGCCAAGCACCTTGAGCGTGGCCATCTCGCGCACGCGTTCCGACACGTTCGTATTGGCGAGCGTGAACAGCACCACAAGCGCCAGACCGCCGGCGAGCGCCACGATCAGCGCCACCACCGCGCCCATGAGGTCGAATTTGAAGCTGTCGGCCATGTGCGCGCAGCTTACGGCCTTCATCACCGAACTGTCCTCTTCGAGCGATTCCGCATAGTCGGTTTGCGAAGTGTCGGAGCCGGAAAGCTTGGCGAGCATGGCGTTCCACGTCAGAGCCTCGGAATCCTCGGAACTCTTGGAATTCTTGGTGTTCTTCGCGTCTTTCGAGTCGAAAAGCTTGGCGTAGTAGGTTTCGCTTACATACACATCCGAGCCGATGAGGTTGCGATTCACCGCGCTCACCTTCGCCGTCGCCTGCACGCCGTCGCCGTTGGTCAGTCGCACCTTGGAACCGGCCTTGACGCCCAGCGCGCTTGCCGCCGACTGCGCGACGATCACGCCATCGTCATCGAGTTTCAGCGAACCGGTTTTGCCGACGCCGGACGTGCCCAGTATGCCGGACGAGACCGGCTGCAACGTGACCATTTCACCCAAATCGGACAGATGCTTTTCCGGCACCGCGACCAGCTGGATGCTTTCGCTGCCGCTGCTGCCGGCCTTGCCGCTGTCACCGTCGCCACTGCCCGCAACCGTCAAATCGCCCGACTCTATGCGCACGTCAAGCGATGACGTGACGCGCCCGTCTGACGCGACTTTCGTGCGCATCGCCGACGCGTCCGAATCGTCGGAAACCACCATCAGGTCGTACTGGTAGATGTCGCGGTATTGCTTGATGCCGAGGTCTGCGACGGTGTCGTTGATGGCCAGGCCGCAGACGATCAGCGCGGTGCAGCCGGCCACACCGCCGACCGTCATGATGAGGCGCGATTTGAAGCGGAAGATGTTGCGCGCGGTCACTTTGCCGAGGAAGCCGATGCGATTCCAAACCGGCCGAATCCGTTCCAACAGAATGCGCGAGCCGGCGCGCGGCGCTTTCGGACGCATCAGCGCGGCGGGCGTCTGCCTCATTTCCTGCACACACGCGTAGATGGTGGCGGCGAGCACGCCGACCACGAACAGCGCGATGCCGAGCGAGCCGTACAGCCAGTCGTATTCCAGTCGCAGGCCGGGCATCACATACATGCCTTGCAATACGACCAGCAGGAACGCAGGAATGCCAAGGAAGCCGGCGATCAGGCCGAGGCCGCCGCCGATGAGGCAGGCGAGCAACGCGAACAGCAGGTAGCGCGACGCGACCGCCAGCCGCCCGTAGCCGAGCCCCACGTACGTGCCGATGAGCGAGCGGTCCTCTTCGACCATGCGCGCCATGGCGGTCAGGCTCATCATCACGGCCACCAGCAGGAACACAATCGGGAACGCGTTGCCGAGCGACTGGATGGAGTCGAGGTCGGATTTGAGCGCGCTGAACCCGCCGAGCGACTGCCGGTCCTGCACATACCAGCGTACTTGCGGAATGCTGGTTTTCAGCTCGTTTTCCTTGGTTTTCAGCGTTTGTTCGGTACTTGCCTTCTGCTCGTTCAATTGCGATTGCGCCTGGTCGAGCTGCTGCTTGGCTTGCGTCAGTTCGGGACTAGCGGCGATGATGGTTTCACGCATTGTTTCACGCGTGGTTTCGTCAAGTTGGGGGGTAGTTGCACCTGCGGCCGCCGCCGCACCTGCGTTCGCGCCGTTTGCCGCAGCTCCCGCAGCCGCCGCGCCCGCCTGCATGCTGACAATCTGGTCGACCTGCTGGTTGAATTGCTGCCGATTCGCGTCGATCTGCGACTGCGCGTCCGCGAACTTCTTGTCGGCCTCCGCACGCGCGTCGGCGATCTTCTTGTTGCCCGCGTCGAGCAGTTCCTGCCGGCGGGCCTTCTGGCGGTCGGTTTTCACGGTGCCGTCGATGCGGTCGGTCACCTGCTTGACGGTGTTTTCGTACGATTCGTCGAACGTGCTTTCGGCGGCCGCGCCCTTGACGAGCAGCGTGGCGGACGTGCAGAGGGTGCCGGTCACGCCATCGGACGGCGCGAAGAACGTGTAGTCGGTGGTGGCGGTGGAACGGAACGAGGTCATGGCGGAGTAGCCGTCCGGGTTGCTCAGGTTCTGCGGATCGAGCACCACGCCCACGATGGTGAGCTTGGTCGGGAAGCTCGGCGCCTCGTCCGTGCCGTTCGTTTCATTCGTGCCGTCCGCACCGTTCGTATCGGAAGTATCGGAAGTATCGGAGGAAGCCGATTCGGGGGTTACGGTGAGGCGGCTGCCGATATGCTTGCCCGAATCGCGAATAAATTTTCGGGTTACCGCGATTTCGCCGGCTTTTTTCGGCATGCGCCCTTCCTGCAAGTATGGCTGGTCGATGCCGTTCGTGCCGATTTCCTGCATGGTCGCCGACTTGCGGCCGTCCAAATCGAACGTCACTTCCTGCGACCGTTCCGCCTGCACTTTCGCAACACCGTTCACCTTGCGCAACGCGGCGATATCGCCGTTCGACAGGCCCGCGGTGGACAGCACCTGGACGTCGTGCAGGCCCTGCGCGTCGAAAAAGCGGTCGGTGCTGCGGAACGCGTCACGGCAGCCCGCGTAAATGCCGGTGAGCACGGCCACACCGAGCAACGTGATCATGGCGATGGAAATGAATCTTTTCCACGAATGCGCCCACATTCGCAGCATGTCCTTGACGAATGCCATGTCGACCTCCGTTCGTAGCCCCTCATTCCATTGAACACCATGAAGCTTGGAAAGACGCGCCAAACCGCACATCCGCAACACGTGTCCAAATCGCGCGTTCGAATCGCACAGCAATCGCGCGAATCGAACTTCTAAACCAAACAACCCGTTAAGCAAACCAGACATTCCGGAACGAACAAACCAACACTTTGCCCGCCGCTTCCCGCTACAATCGGAAACGTTCCCTCACAAAGGGCGAATCGCAAAAAAGCAAGCAAAACAAGCACATGCAAGCGTGCAACAGCACGCAACGCAAGCAGCGAGCGCAACGCACAACGCGCAATCGCAAGGAAACAGAGAAGAGGAAATCTCCATGAGCGACGTCACCGCCGCAAAGAAGCCGCGTGGAACCGACGACGTGCCGGTTCCGCCGACGCTCCGTAAATCGTTGAAAAACCGCCATATCCAGCTCATCGCGCTGGGTGGCGCCATCGGCACCGGCCTGTTCTACGGCTCCAGCGAATCCATTCAGCTGGCCGGCCCGTCCATTCTGCTCGCCTACCTCGTCGGCGGTCTCGCGATCTTCATGATCGTGCGCGCTCTGAGCGAGATGGCGGTCGAGGATCCGAAGGCTGGCGCGTTCAGCTACTACGCGACGCGCTACTGGTCACGGCGAGCGGGCTTCATTTCCGGCTGGAACTACTGGTTCAACTACGTGCTGGTGGCCATGGTGGAGCTTGCCGTGGTCGGCTCGTTCGTGAACTACTGGTTCCCGAACATTCCGAAGTGGGTGTCGGCGGCGGTGTTCCTCGTGGCCATCGCGGCGCTGAATCTCATGGGCGTGAACAAGTTCGGCGAATTCGAATTCTGGTTCGCCATCATCAAGATCGTGGCCGTGCTGGCCATGATTCTCGGCGGCCTGTATGTCGTGATCGCCAACGTGCCGACCGCGTCGGGCATTCGCGCGAGCTTCGCCAACTGGTTCACCGTGGACGGCGGATTCCTGCCGCACGGCCTGATGACCCGCAACGCCGACGGCACGTGGACGGGCCTGCTGATGGCGCTCGTCGTGGTGATGTTCAGCTTCGGCGGCACCGAACTCATCGGCATCACCGCCGGCGAAACCGAGAATCCGCGCACCACCATTCCGAAGGCCACGAACGGCATCATCTGGCGTATTCTCGTCTTCTACATCTGCGCGCTCGGCGTGATCATGGCGGTGATTCCGTGGAGCAAGATCGACGGCGATTCCAGCCCGTTCGTGCAGATCTTCGATTCCGTCGGCGTGCACGCGGCCGCCGGCATCCTCAATTTCGTGTGCCTGACCGCCGTGATGAGCGTCTACAATTCCGGCCTGTACGCCAACTCCCGCATGCTGTATTCGCTGGCAAAGCAGGGCAACGCGCCGGCTTACCTGGGTAAGCTCAGCAAGAAAGGCGTGCCGGTCGGGGGTGTTATCACTTCCGCGATAATTATTGCGATTGCCGTTGTCGTCGTGTTCGTATGGCCGGAATTCGCGTTCAATTACCTGATGTCGATCGCCACGATCGCGGCTGCGATCAACTGGATCATGATCATGGTTACGGAGATCAAGTTCCGTCGCATGGTTGCGGCTGGCGATGGCCCGGCCGAACTTAAGAGGCTGAAGGGCAAGGAAGCGCTCGACAAGATCGCGTTCAAGCTGCCGTTCGCCAACGTGACGCCGTACGTGGTGATCGCGTTCATGCTGCTGGTCGTGGTGCTCATGTGCTTCTCCGCAAGCTACCGCATCGCCGTGATCGCCGGCGTCATCTGGCTGGCGGTGCTGTTCGCCGCCGCCCAGCTTGCGCTTGGCAAGTCCGGCAGCGAGCGTGGCGAGGACGCAGCGGTGATTGTCGACGCGGCTGCCGCAACCGCTGAGTAATCGCAAGAAACACAAAACGGCCTCCTCTTCCGGCTTTTGTTACCCGAATCGGCTGGTTACGGTAACAAAAGCCGGATGGGAATGCCGTTTTTGCGATTAGACGGGGCGATTAGACCGGCGCGACCAGACCGACGGCCTCAGTCAGCGGTGTCGTCGGGGGTGACGGGCTCGGCGGGCTCGACGGGCTCGACGGGGGCGGTATGGTCGGTCAGGTCCAGACGGAACGGCTGCGCGGGCAGACCGTCGTCGTTGAACAGCGGAGCCGGACCCCAGCTGCGCCAGGCGTAACGCATCGCCACCGGCTCGGGCACATCCGGAGTCGCCAGCGTGATCGTGCCGATGCTGCGGCTGTTAATCGGAATGCCGAATTCCGTGGCGTTGTAATCGACCACGTTCACTCTGGAATTGACGAGATCATCGATGTCGCAATCCACGAAAATCGCGGCGGTCGCCGGGTGGAACATACCGTCGGAACCGGCCAGTTCGAAGCCGGAACGTTCCGGCACGCGCACCAAAGTCGGCAGCTGGCCATCGAAATCATCGTCGCCGCTGCCGGGCGTGGTGCCTTCGAAATGCAGGCCGTGCGCATAGCGGAAGAACAGGCGTACGCGGCCGTTCGGGTCGCATCGGAAGCCCAGCACCGTCGGGCCGTGCACCGGAACGCGATCCATGCCGTAGATTTGCCGCAGCGCGCAATTGGCAAGACGTTCGCCTGGCGTGCGCTTGTCCAGCGGGTGGATGTTGTCGTATTCGCCGCAGTCGATCGTGCAGATGGCGTACACGTTGTCTATGGACTGCGCGGCGTCCCATTGCGCCTCACGCAGCACCGGCCAGCACATCGGATCGTCGCCGTCCGCAGCCGTCTTGCCGTCGATCCATTGCGGCAACTGCACGATGAGGAACGGCAGATTTTCGCTCCACAGCGCACGCCATTCGCCGATCATCATGCCGAGCAGCTCGCGGTAGAAACCGCAGTATTGCTCGTCTTCCTCGCCCTGATACCACAGAAAACCGGCCAGCGAGTAGGGCATGATACGTTCCAGCATGGCGTGGAAGGGGCCACACGGACGCCATTGCGATGTAGGGGTGAGCGGCGGCGGCCACGGGCAGGTGCCGCACTGTTCGCTCAACTCACTGCTCGTTGCGTTCGGATTGGTCTGACGCACCGTTTCCACAGCCGCGTTCCATGCGTCCATCTGCGACTGCCATTCGCTGGTTTCCAGCTCGAACTGCTGTTGCGTCTTGCCTGCGATCGCACGCTGGTAGCGCGTCAGATAGTCGCGGCCGGCATCGCTGGAATTGAGTGCGTCCTCGCTCATCCAGCAGCTGATCGACGTGCCGCCGATATAGCAGTCGACAATGCCGACCGGCAGATCGGGGTCGAGTTCGGAGCGCAGCTTGCGTGCGAAATAGTAGGCGACGGCGCTCATCACACCACTGTTTTCCGGCGACGATTCCTGCCAGCTCGACGTATTTTCCGCATTGCGATTGATTACACCGGTTTTGGGCACATTGTAGAAACGCAGCAGCGGATCGGCGCAATCCTCAAGTGCTTCGTCGGCATGCTCGCTGTTACGCAACTCAAGTTCCATATTGCTTTGGCCGCCGGCGAGCCACACTTCGCCGATAAGCACGTCGTCGAATTCGATGGCGTCATTGCCCGCGACGATACGAAGCGTGTACGGACCGCCTTCCGGTTGCGCGGGCAGCATCACGCGCCACTGCGAAAAGCCGTTGACCACGTTCTGCGAAGAATAAGCATGTTCCTGCGCGATCAGGGAGCCGTCAAAGTCGTGTATTTCCGCCACAACCTCCATACCGGCGCAATCGGCAGCCAATGCGCCGAACACCGCAATGGGCTTGTTGCGTTGCAATACCATGTGCGAGGCGAAAATCGAGGCGATATGCAGCACGCCCGAGACATTACGCTCCTCCACCTGCTCCATCTGCGCCGTCATTTCGGAACCAGGCGCAATCCCCGTCGCAGTGACCATTGCTTCAGCTTCCTCATCAAACAATCCTACGTGCCTATCCTAAGCCACTTTCCTACCAAAATGCATGAAGCGTCACCTAAATAAGCACATGCTTGCCCACACAAACGTCATTTTCAGCGATCGAAACGTCGCTTCGGTAAGGGCTTAATCGCAATTCCCAACGGAAACAACATTCCAACGGCCCGAAACGTCGCTTCCGTAGGGGTTTCGCAGGAAAGGTATCACGATTGCGCCGCGACGAATTTTTTACGGTTTCGCGGCTCACTTTGTGGACTGGATACGTACCAAAACGGGCGCTCCGGTAGGATGGACCCCAGTTTGCAGGACAAAATCCATGCACGAAACCACGAATTTCATCTGCGAATGGTA
>ERZ1035027.140-NODE-140-length-45171-cov-10.047899_pt1 | contig 45171 bp, 43 predicted proteins | sample MGYA00520604_ERZ1035027 | MGnify/ENA primary metagenome ERZ1035027 (study PRJEB33766, sample SAMN09781743) | gut metagenome | biome: gut microbiome | host: Homo sapiens | place: Madagascar | study: EMG produced TPA metagenomics assembly of the PRJNA485056 data...
ATCATGGCTATCGCTGAGCGCCGAAGAACCGCACTGACCATCATTGTTAACACTACCACCACGAAGGCAGAGGCGGAAACCGGATGTAGCTCCAGAATCATTCCAATAATAGCAGCACCAATATGTTGTTTGGCTGCCGCCAACGCTTGTTGGGAAGTTCTCGAGATGATCCATTGATAGCATCGTAACCCAGCCGTTTCCTTTTTTGATGGAAGTGCTGAGGGCTTGCATGCCAGTTGCCGAGCCGATGGTCCATGTACCATAAATGCTCGGAGCCACGAGATGGGTTACTGAAGTATCGGCATTGCAGCGTACCTGCTCATCGTCCATCATCAGCCATAGATAACCACCCACGCCATGTCTTAGACCGAAGAATGAGTTAACTTTGGCTTCATACCAGAGCGAGCCGTCGTCATTGAGCACCTTGCAGGTGGTCTGGCCGCAGCTGTCGCCAAGCTCTATGCCTGCCTCCATCGGTAGGAATGGGCGGTTGCCGTTATAAGTACTCCACGATGACCAATCCTTCTCTGTTGTGCCAGCACCCAACCCACCTTGGTATAGCCCCATGGTGTCTTTGTTGGTATTGACTTCGGCATGCACCTCATGTGTGCCAAAGATAATGCCAAAGAGGGCTGCCGTGATGGCAGTGTGGCGCATGGTTGTGGCAAGCCATCCTGTGCCGTTTTTACGGGCGGCGGCACGGAACTGCTCTGTGGTCATGTTGCTAGCAGCCTTGCCACAAAGGGTGCGATTGGTGCCGTCGAAGGATGAGTTATTGTCTCCACCTCGATAATCTGTGCCTGTATTGATGCAGCTGACTAGTCTGCCTGTGCTGCGCTCCATGGTAGCAAAACCAGAGGCAGAGCGTGAGCCTACTGGTATGGTGTAGTTATACTCTCCCTTGATAGGAGACAGACCCACCAACATGTAGAACAACCTGCCTACGGTTTTGGTCACGAAATAGAACTTTTTGCCCCAGCCCCACTGATAGTGCCCCTCGGAGCCATCGAGCTTGGCGGCTTCGCCTGTGGCATACTTGTAGTGGTTTTTGCTGTCCAGCTTGCGGCGGCTGTGGTCGTTCTTGACCAGGTAGCAGCCCAGACCAAGCTCTACAGGGAGATTTCGGAGTAGTTCCAATGAACCGACGTATGTGGCAGCCTTAGGGGTGGCATTGTCGAGGTTCCAAACTCTGCCACACCACTGGTCCTTACCCAGTGCCACGGCATTTTTGAGGCTCATCTGCTCGGATGCGCCAGTCTTGGTATTAAACACTTCGATGCTCTTGTCTGTTGCCGTCATGTCGGCAGCTGGCAGGTCGTTGACTTGCTGACCTGCAGTGAAGGCGGCGATGAGTGATCGCACCTTGCTCTCTTCTTCTGATGTTAAAGCCATAATCTTTTTTATTTGGAAGTTGAAATTTGAAAGTTGAAATTTATGATTAGCCTTGGGGGCTATACCTCTATACTATTCTCAGTTTGCCGCCTGCAGAGAGGCGAAGCTTGCCCGCTGCTGACAGGCGCATTCTTGGCGGTCTCACGGTGATGGCCACCTCTTGCCAGAGCGGTGTGTTGGCGGTGGGGATCACCCAGAACTTGGTGGTGCCCTCGCCCTTGATGGTGAGGTTGCCCGATGGGTCAGCCACCAGGCTGTCGCCCTCTGCCCGCTGGAAGAGCACGCTCTGGGGCAGGTAGCTAGGCAAGAGGCTCACGGCTATTCGCTGCGCCACCTTGTTGCGGGTGGAGATGTCATGGAGCACCTCGATGTTCATGCGGCTCGGGGCGATGGCACCCGTGGCGATGTCGAGGGCGAAGTGGTTCATCTCCTCTATCTTGTCGTATGCCTTCTGGGCTGCCGTGTCGGCATTGGTGGCTGCGGTGTTGGCCTGCGAGGCTGATGCTGCAGCACCATTAGCTGCATTCTTTGCCGCCACGGTGGCTAGCTGTGCCTCGGCTGATGTGGTGGCGAGTCGCTCCACGTCAGCCTGTACGTCCACCACCTTCTTCAGTGCTTTCTGCCAGTCCTCGTAAGTGCCGCTGAAGCCATACTTCTCTACTGCCAGCTGATAGGCATCCTCGCCTCGAAAGTTCTTGGCGAAGAACTTCATCGCCTGCTGCGAGCCGTCCTCAAGGAATCTCACCAATACCAGGCAGTCGGTGTCGTCGATGTGATCCACTCTTTCGAGTTGGGTCACATTCTTTACTTTCTCTGATGTTGCCATAGGCCGTTATTTCTTTTTGCCGTCCTTGGCGGCATTGATTAAGTTCTGCACGGCGATGATCACGGCGGGCACATAGTGCTTGGCTGTGAACTGGAGGATGGCATCAGCCTCTTCCTCCGTATAGTCGGTGTTGTCATCGCCGTTCCACATCTTCACTGCGAGGGCAGCGTCTGCCAGCCCTCCTGTGCCCTGCTGGTAGATGCCGTTGGCTATCTCCTTGCGGGCTTCCATCTCCATCACCTCGTCGCTAGTGAGCGACTTCTTTACTTTCAGTTTCTCTAATTGTAGTTTCATAATATAATATTTTATTTTTACCATTTAAACCATTTAAATATCCAATGATAACCATCACTGATAAATATCGCCATACCATATCTTTCTACCGTTACAGCCGAAGCATACCCTCGGTTATAGATTGAGCCTTTAACCACGCAAGCATAATCATACTTATTAGCAATAAATATCACTTGCCCAACAGAGTCGGCAGGAGATGGGAGCGTATAGACAGTATTGCCATTTGTTGCAGTATTCAAGATAAAATGGTCATGATTATTAATTGTATAGCTATCAGAACCAATGTGATAATTAAGCCTAAGCCCCGCAAAGGTACCACTCCTTGCATATATAGCATAAGATGGACTGAGACCTCCTTCTGAATCTATGACGATAGCTGCCGTTTGTAATCTGCTAGAATAAGCCTTGATATATACAGGGTTCAGATGACTATCAGTGGTGGTTCCCATAGAGAGAGAAACTCTACAGAATTTCTCATTAGCCACCACATCGCCTAGATTTGGATTAGACTTGTATATCATCTCAAACAAGTTCTTGCTGAGCTGCATTCTCGTGGTGAAACGAGATACATCTGGATTATTGTCGTCTTCCCACGTTCCAGACATGAGGCTATCCTTGTAGCCGTCTGGGCTGATCATAAACACACCTATCTTTCCGCTCGTAGCATTGATCTTGCCCGTCATGCTCACGTTGCCGCTCGCATCCAGCTTGAAGTTGTCTGTGTCGATGGTAATCTGCTTGCCTGTGAATGCCATGGTATGGCCTGAGAGGTTGATGTGGTCAGCCTCGATTCTGGCGTTAGAGATGAGCTTGCCTGCATCATCGCTAGTAATAAAAGCACTTATGTCCGAGCTTACCACGCCCTGCTTCTCAGAAAATGCCGTTGCAAACAAGCCTGCGAAATCAGCCTTAGTGACAAGTCCACTCTCGCCCGTCTTGATGATTTTTCCATTTTCATCCACCATTCCCTCATAGTTGGAGAACATATTCTGGGCGGCAGAAATCCTCAAGCTTCCTCCGAATGCCTTCAATATGTCTGGATCATCTTTCTTCAGGTCATCCTTGAGGTTGGTGAAGTCAGCACTCAGCTCCTTGTTATTCCAGTACACATCGCCGAAGAATGAGTTGAGGTTCACGGCGAATGGGATGGTGACATAATATTCCTTGCCGCCTGCCACAGCCATCACTCTCACGCTGCCCGAAGTGCAGGGGATGAGCTTATCCTTCACTGAGATGGTGTTCACGCTCGTTATCACCACGGTTCTGCCCGATACGCTAGCCTCGCAATTACCAGTAGCCTCTATGGTGACTGATGACATCGGCAAGAGCTGACCATCTTGTATCACTAATACGGAGGCACTCTTAGGCGCATCTAGTATCTTACCTTCATCATTGGTTTCAAATAAGATGGTGGATGGTATCACGTTCACCTGTGCTGCATTCACTCCAGGATCACCCTTGATTGAATCACCATCCCTGCCATCTTCTCCTTTATCTCCCTTGTCGCCTTTATCTCCTTTGGCTCCATCCTCCATCACAGGATAGTCGATTCTGGCCTTCACCTCATCACCCACTATTGCCTCCAGCTGCACCATTTTTGCATCTGCCAGATGGTCTGCTAGGTCAGAAAGCTTCTTGTTGGCCAACACGTATGATTTTCCGTCGATGGTACCATGCAGCGTGAAGTCAGAGGCCGCCTCCACATAGTTGCCGATGCGATGAGTGAGCGAGAATGTGATGCTATCGAGGGCAGGGGTATAGCTGCCATCGGTAGCCCTCACTGCGCAGCCATAGCTGCCCTTGAGCTCGTAGGCTTCATAGACAGAGCCCACGTCTATCATATCACCCTCATCGGTATAAGTTATGAATCGGAAGTTCTTGGCATTATACATCACGTCCAGTGGAGACACGATAGATGTCAGCTCCTTCCATTGCCATACGCTCGTCCCCTCCTGAGACGATGAGATGCGGCGAGGAGCACCGATGCCATGGTACATGGAGATGGCTGGAGCCACATTGCTAGTGTCATCCTCCGTCGATGTGGAGAGCTTGATCACGTTGCCATACTGATTCCAGCGCACCTGATCGCCCACGTTCACCACCACGTCGCCCACTGCAGGGGCAGCGTTGCTCGATGGGTCGCAGCCAAAGAAGCGGCGTGCCTTCACGTCTGCTCCACCATTATCCTTGGTGATGCCTTCAGCAGTCAGGATGTCGGCAAATGAGGTATATTCGTTGTTACTCACGATGCTCACCAGCACGCCGTCAAATTGCAGCAGTTCTCCCAGCTCGTTGGCCAGGATGTGAGGCTCCGAGTCTGGCTGCACCCCGTCCTGTCCTGCGAAGTTCTCCAGGTTGGAGAGGGTGAAGTAGTCATAGAGCTTGCCATCGTCCAGATACTCCTGACCCGCACCGATGCAGAGTCTCCAGTAGTAGCGGTTCTGCACGCCCTCATATACGCCTGCCTTGATGTTGAAAGTCTGGCAGAGTCCCATCATGCCCGGCTTCCACCAGTTGGCGGTGGCGGTGGTTCCGTCGTCAGCCTTGGCATAGCACTTGTAGGCGATGACCTTCTCTCCCTTGGCATCGAAGATATGAGCCACCTTGGCTATGGTGCTGCCGGCATTGCTGAAGATGGTGGTACCGCCTGCATAGCTCACTTTTCTGATTTCGGATGATACGGCGAGGAAGCTGTTTCTGATGGCGAGGTTATCCACATAGATATGGCTCTTGCCATCCTCATCGATATACATCTCGAATCCCTTAGCCCCGATGATGGTTCGCTGCTCTTTTGTGCTGTTGTGGTCTCGCACCCTGTCCACTACTACCTCCGACAGGTCTGCCCTGCCATTCTCGTTGATGCCATGGTCGCCCATTCCCACCTTCAGACCTTTCAGAAAAGTTATCAGCGCCTTAGCTTTGTCCTCGGTATCCTTGCGCAATACCTTACCTGCAGCAGCTCCATCTGCAGAGAAGTCGCCTGCCACGTCGGCATATCCCGCCTTCAGACGCTCATTCATATACAGAATATAGCCCAGTCGCTCGGTGAGATGCTCCAGCAGGTCATAGTTGTTGTGAGTGTGGCCAATGCCTCCACCGCCCTTATAACTATCAGCCAATTGTGCCACCAACTGGTCATAGAGCGCATCGAGCGTGGTAGTGCCCCACTCCTCTGAATATGGATTCTGCACAGGGAAGAGAGCCCCGCCACTCAGCGTGATCCTAGGGAATTCAACTAAGCGAGGGGCGATAGTAAAATTTCCGAGGTCTGGCACATGGATGGCCATCTCCTTGAGCTCAGTGTCCGTCCTTCCCAGATTGAGGTATGGACGGGCATCGGCATACTTGTAGGTGAAGGAATAGTCCGAAGGCAGTTCCTTGGCATCCCAGTTCACGTCACTCTCCGTAACAGTGATCTTTCGGATGGCTTGCTGCTGATAGTGATACTTGCCCAGGCTAGGGAAGAAATCGAGCAGCCACTGGCGCTCCTTGCTGTCCAGATAGCCAGTATGCTTCTTGTACTTGCGTGCCGTATCCACACGATACTCCTCAGAGTCTTCCTCTATCTCCACCACATTGTGGGTATGTTCTGCAGTATTCTCGCTATTGCCATAAGCGCGAAAACAGTCGATGCCACCAAGACTATTCTCGAAGAGGAACCACTCTTCTTCCTCACTCTTCTGGTCGTCGGCATAGTAGCGCTGCTGATAGGTGCGCCTGTAGCCACTGGTGCTCTCCACCCATACGTCATAGTAAGATGGCAGCACATTTCCACCTATGAGCTTGGCGATGATGGCATACTGCACAGGGATGGTATATACCTTGCCAGCATTCAATGTAGCCACTGTCACCGTCTTCTCCTCATAGCCCGCTCCACTCCATAGGTAAGCCCTGCACTTCACCACGCAAGTGGACTGGGCATAATAGGTAAGAAATTCAGGAGAATAATAGGTAACCGGCTTCACATTGGGCTGCCAGGTAAGGAAATTACCACGCAGGAAGTTGGTGGCAGAGTCTGCCAAGCTATCCACACCAGCCCTGATTACGGAGAAGTTCACTTGCTTCTTCGTAGATGAAGCATCCACGGCATAGATAGTGGCCTGAAAAGTCTTGATGATATCATCTTGAGCATATACTTCGTCCGTATCCTTCAGCTGGAAGGATAGCAGAGGCAGGATGATATCCTTCACCTTGATGGTGATTCGATTTTTATCGTTCGGCGTATAGGTATGCTGCACAATAACTTGCTTGCTATCGGCATAGGAGAGAATAAACACCACGTCCGTCTTCGCATCATTATAGATCTCGAAGGCATTCATGGAGCCCACCATGCTGACAGCGTCTGGATTTAATAATACCTGTATCATAATAACTTTTCTTATAATTATAAGCACAAAGTTACTACAATACAGGTATCTTGCAAAGGACTATCCCAATCCTTCTTCATGGTTATTTCTTCACGCACTTCAGCCATACCGTGGTACAATGATATGCCCACTTGGAATGGCGGAACATGGTAGCATGTCTGGTCTTCTGGCTCACGTATGATTTTTGGATGCCATATCTCACGCCCACATATTCCTTGGATGGCAATGGAGGATAGATGATCTTGAAGGTGCGATTCTGGTCATCGCCCGAATTATTGTACTCCGACTCCTTCACCTCCACGGTACTCTCCTTGCCCACCCACTTGTATTGGCAGTCCATGGCGGGCATGGATTCCTCCATCTTTTCCGCCTCCTCGATAGGTGTTGTCATATAGGTGGTGAGAAGCTCGCTCTCCGTAGGCTCATTCTTACCACCGAGGGTAAACTTGAGCTTATTGAAGAAGAACGCCACACCACGGATCACAATTTTCTTGTAAGCCGAGAGGTTTTGCTTCTGACTCTGAGATAGCAGCAGCTTCACCTTCATCTCCTGCAGGGAATTCCGGAGTAGCAGGTCATAGCCTCGATAGAACTTCTCGAAGATTCCATCCTCTCCATTGTAGCAGAGCGAATAGTCGAATATCTTAGGCTGAGACTTGCTCCATAGGTCGTAGGCCGTAACGGTACCGCATGGCATCCCGTCTGATGCCAGATATGGGAAGGCGAACATGATGGGTGTGGTGGCGGTATCCTCATCCTCCTCCGAGTCATCCTCGGTGGATACCTTCATGGTGGAGTTGAGGGTTACGTAGTCGCCCACATACAGCAGCTTGCCCATATCCCTCTTCAGGGTGTCATCATCGGTTACCTGCACATACTGCAGCTGACGAAATTCTGGTATCCGTTCCGGTATCTCCACTTCTTGGGTATCGGTCTTCTCGCCAGTATCATAGTTCTGCGAGCCCGCCCCGATCTTGGTCTTCACATAGTAATTGCCCGAATAGCCATCCTTGTAGAATGCGCCATCCTTCGGGTCGAAGTAGGCACCAGGATTCTTGGAGAGCATATCCTTGATGTCGTCATAACTATCCTCGGCATCACTGTCCACCACATCCTTGGCACGGAGCACGATGCGCTTGTAGTCGCTCGATGTCTTGTACTGCAGGGTGGGTTCCTCGGTCATGCAGTGGGTCAGGTCGGCAGCTGGAGTGCCATTCACCACATCCTTCAGGAAGATGATGCTCGCCTGGTGAGTGCCCTCATCGGAAACGAACTCGCAGAGGAACTTCTTGCGGATGGCTCCGAGGAAATCGGATACCGACACATCGGGCAGCAGGTCCTCCAGTCGGATATGGCCATTCACGATGGTGTCTATCACATTATTGAGCAGCACCATCTTATTGAAAGGCTTCGTCTTGGTGAAGAAACTATCCTGAAGCGTATAGCCAAAGTACTGGAACACTCGCTTCAATACATAGTTCACTCGCACGAAGGGAGAGATATAATAGCCCGGTTCCAGGCTTATAGGTATCTCGTTCACATACTCGGTACGGGTGAATGCTCCCTGAAAGTTATTGGAATAGCCCAGCATGAAGTCGAACACATCTGGAGCAGATACTTTTTCGTAGCCTCCTGCATCCTTGAATTTCCAGACCATGGCATCAGGAAAATTCTTCTTGGATCCCCAGCCATTCAGTATCTTGTAATTATAGCCCGTATCCTTGCCAGAGTCATCAGTTACCAGAACGGGGAAGATGTCATAGTTCTCATTGCTGCCTCCTACCAAGGAGCGACAGAACTCGATGCAGTCGCTCACGGTGTTGCAGTTGCCCACCATCTCATCCTTGAAGATATCCTTGAGCTTCACGTTCTGTATCTTGGAATAGAATGATCCGTCGTTGATATAGAAGGATGATGAGATGTTGCCCTTGCGCTGTGCCGAGAGCACTATCTGTCGGCACTGGGCGAAATATTCCCCATCCTCGATGCTCACATTGGTACTCTTGCTCTTCTCCCGGCTGCCAAAGGTGTCGGGATAGTCCAGGATCATGCGATTGTGGTCGCTCGATGGCATGTCGAGGGGAGTGGTGGTCTCGCCATAGTCATTGAAGAAGGGGTTGGTACGCTCCACCTCCAGCTTAGCACCCTCGCTAAGCTGGTAGGTCATTCCTTTGTCTAGATTCGTTATCTTCATTACTTCAGTATTTTTTCTTGGTCTAACTTTTCTGAAAACTTACTTCTTGGCAAAGCCCCTCGATTGCTCTCTGAGCTTCTGCTTGGCATCCAGCTCGGTGAGTGCCACGGTGGCAGGGATACCATTGTTCTTCAGGTCGCGCAGCAGGGATGCCATCTCCGTCATCAGTTCCATTGTAGCTGCATCGGGCTCGTATCTTCCTTGCATCGGGCTCGCATCAGACTTGTGCAAGGTCTGATAGGACTGTCCAGATGCAGCATCTGATTGGATGCTGCCACCCAGTTGTCTGCCCTGCATGGCCATGAGATACTTGCCCAGGTCGAAGGTGCGGATATTTCCCGCCCTCTGTGCCGCATCGAGGATATTGATGAGCGGAGCCACCGTAGGGTTCTGGAGGGCTGCATTGCTTGCCACCCACTCTTTACTCCTGCCAGCAGGTCCCTCGCCCACTATCACGGTAGGATGATTCACGTAGCCACGCTTTTCAGGATCATACTCGGCATTGAAATGCTTGCCGTCCTGCTCACGCTCCACGTCGATTCGTCCACCACTCTCACGACCACTTGCCACACGAGAGCCACCCGATGAGCTGCTGCCAGTATTGGAGAGGGTCATTCTCTTCACCTTCTGGCGCTCGGCGTTGGCCGCTGCGAGCTGTGCTGCACCCGTCACGCCCATCAGGGCAGCGGCTATGCTACCTGCCACAGGTCCCATGTCAGAGTAAGCCTTCATGATGGATGTGGCAGTGTTGGCCACGATTTGAGCCGCCTGCATGGCAAAGTTAACATCGGCATATTTCTTCTGGATTTTCAGTTTCTCGTTGGCTTTCTTTTTCTCCAGCTTTTCTTGCAGCTCGGTGTTACCCTCAGCTGCCTTGATTTCTGCATCATACTTGGCATCCACATTCGACATCTCTGCCTGCTGCAGGGCTCCCACGGCATTACTGAAGAGCTCGGTGTAGTACTGGGCCTGCTTCATAAAGGAGTCTTTCTTCAGCTGCTGCACCTTCTTCTCATATTCTTCCTGCGTGATGTATTGTTGGTCCAGGGCCGACTGCAGCAGCTCCAGTTGCTGGTCGTACTCGCTCTGCTGATCGAATCCAAGAGACTGGCGGGTCTGCTTCTCTTTGTCAGCTTCCTCGGCTAGCTTGGCGGCACGCTTTTCGTCATAGTCGCTCTGTATCTTGGCTTGAGCCTCGGCGTATGCCGCCTGCAGCTGGGTGATATCCTCCCCATTCTGCTTGGCTAGGTCGAGGGCTGCATTATAATAGCCATTCAGCACCTCCAGCTGCTGATGATATTCATCCTCCAGTGTGAGTGCCTGCTGACCGCCACCCTGCTCCATCACCTTGGCAAGAGCCTCTTGGTAGGCATTCTCGGCGGCTATCTGCTGCTCCAGATGTTTCTGCTCGGCAGCTTGCAGGTTCTTCAGCTGGGTGTCCTGGAGTGATTTCTTCTTCTCGGCATCCTTGATGTCGATGCTCTGCGAACGCTCGGTGTATGAGGTCTCGATGGCGAGGAGGTTGGCGGTATGCTGGGTATTGAGCGCACTCATGGCAAGGTCGTACTTCTCCTGGGACGTTCCTTTCTTGGCGAGAGCCATATTCCAGTTGTTCACGTCTTGCTGGTAGGCTAGGTTCTCCGCATCGATGTCTGCCTGGCGGTCGGCGGTGAACTTCTTGGATGCAGTGTCATCGGGATTCGGGGCAGTGGTCGTGGTGGTGTGACCACCGCCTGTGCCAGTATGACCATTGCCTCCGATATTACTATCAGGAACAACAGGGTCGGATTCTTTTACGGCCTGCTTTTCTATAGCTTTACCATACGCCCCACGGATGGCACTTATCTGTTGGTCTATTTGCGACATCTTATTGGAGATGGAATTGACATCGGAACGAAACTTCTGCGTAGCATCCTGCTGTGTGTTGCCAGTACTACCCCATGATGTGGTATAGGTAACACCTCCACCAGCAGCTTTGGCGTTATTCAGATTCTGCTGTGCCTGCTTAAGCTGTACGGCTAGTTCGGCTTTCTTTTCCGCTAGACCTTGAATCTGCTTCTTGGCTCCTTGCACTTCGTATAGTTCCACCAAACTCTCAATATAATTATCGAGGGCTTTTTTGCTTGCCTTAAACTTTCCAGTGGTTTTGTCGATGTTTGCATTATACCCAGGCACTATCTTGTTTAATGCAGCCACAGCTTTATAGCGTTCATCCATGGACGCTTTTTCGTCCTTGGCAACTTTCACAAGATTTTCTAGCTTCAACTTTTCCTCCACCACCTGCTTCTGAGCATCGCTTCTTATCTGGCTTAGGGTTTTCTCTGCGAGGGCACTGGCGTCTGTGGCTTTCTTCATCTCCCAAAGCTTCATGGCGAGGAGAGTGACACCCGCTGCGATAAGTCCGAATACACTTGCCTTCATCGTGGTGTTCATGGCTGCCCATGCGTTCTTGGCTTGGGTCACTCTACCAGTGAGCAAATAGAATCCTGCTTGAAGCAGCTTCATCAATCCTGTACCAGTGGCACAAACCACATTCCACATCTGTTGTGCGGCAGCAGCACCCTTGGTTACAACGATATTCGTCTTGATGGCGTTGCTGGTGGCTATCGCTATAACCGTGAAGGCCGTAAGCAGGATACCGAGGGTCTTCACTACGCCCTGATGCTTTACACACCAGGAGATGAGACTGATGGTGTTGAGCTGCATATCCGCGTAAGCGTCATCCCATGCTTCCTTGATAGGCAGCAGTTCATCGCCCAATGCCTTTTGTGCATTCTCTAGCTCCACTGTTTTCTGTGCTGAACGGTCGGCGGCACTGATATAGGTCTCTCCGGCTGCTGCCAACTGGTTATCTACGATGCTTGCCACAGCCTGCATAAAATCACCGGTTTCCTTAGTCTTCTCTGAAATCTCAGCAGCAGAGATGCCCAGGTTATCCAGGATCATTGGAGATTTTCTACCAAGACCTGTTACGATACTGGTGGTCATGTAATCTACAGACTGACCAGTCTGCTGTGCTTTCAGCTGGGCAAACTGGAGATACTTACCAAGATCTTCAAGAGGGATGCGGAAGTCTTTCGCCTGAACGGCAGCCGTCATCAGCTGCACATCGTTCACGGTGCCTTTGGTAGCCTTACGAAGATTATCCAAGAGGTCTGGCTTATCCATATCCTGAAAAGCCTTAGTTACACCATCGGCGGTTTCCGCCATCTCCAAACCGCCATCAACCAATTCTTCAATAGATTCCTTGAAACCATGCGCCCAACTTCCTAAGAGTCCAGCACCTTTGGTCATCACATTACCCAAAAACACGCCATTCACCTGATCGCTATTGGCGAGTTCTACAAAACTTTTAGCATTCTGCCTTAATGAAGACATTCTATTGTTAACCTCCTGAAGTTTATGCTCCAAGAGGTCATACGTTTCCGGATTCAGAGACTTCGAGGTATTCTCGAATTCCTTCTGCAAACTCTTTTGCTGTTTTTTCAGTTGTGCCATTGTCATATCGAGCACATTGAGCTTACTGGTTTGCTCTCCAATCCGAGTGGTTAGATTTCTGATATCCTTGCCTGTATCAGTATATTGTTTCTTGAGATTTTTGTAGGTATCGGTCTCCTTTTTGCCAGCTGCCTCCAGCTGTATCATCTGATTGAGTCGAGCCTTATTCTCTGAGCGGAGCTTCTTGGTCTGCTGCTCTAGCTTATAGATTTCTTTCTGGGCGGCAGCCGTCTTCACATCGACGGTATATCGAATTTCATCTTCTGTTAAATGTTTGTTGGCCATAACTATTAATTTTGAGGATTAATTGATTTCTCCAGTTCCTGGCGAATGCCATTTCTTACTTCATCAGTAAAACCATAGCGAAGCTTGGGGAATGTCTCATGATAGAGCACGCCCCAAACCACACGGTTATAGAGAGCGAGATTTCTGCGTTTGAACTTACTGATACGGTCATTGCGCTGTCGATATTGCATATCGAGGAAACGAAGATACGGAAGGATGCGCACAAAGATGGTGCGGTTTTCGCCCGATATCTGACTATCGAACGAGTGGGTGGAGAGCATAGTGAGCAACCTGCCTGTGCGTCGATGGTAGTTATTGCGTACCACGTTCTCCTGAGTGGAGTATATCTTCAGGATTCCCTCCTGAAGAGTATCATGAACAAATTTCTTTTTAACAAGACTGTCTGTTATCATATCTATATCGTTTAAATAAACGATGCAAATATAATAACAGACAGACGAAGAGCAAAGGACTATCCTAGTGGGTCATAAAGTATCTCCACAATGGATAACCAATAAATGGTGTGAATAGCGTGCATAAAATCAGCAGGATAAAACCATACGGAAACCATCTATACTTAAAGAAGAAAAACATCCATATCAGCGTAATCCAAAATGATGTAAACTGCACAAAATTAAAAAAGCTATCTAGCATAATTCTCAAAGTTTTTAAAGTTCATAACGTTGTTTACTGGGTGCAAAGATACACCAACTTTTCTGAAAATCCAAACTTTCGGAAGAGAAAAAGATGGCGATTCTCACGAATGGCCATCTTCTGAGTCTAAATAAAAATTGCTTACCGAAATTTATTGATACTTTATATATTTAACCTTTCTTGCGTTTCTGCTCGATGGAGTCTAGGATGGCAGCTGCCTTATTAAGAACACCATCCACATCTGCACCCTTGAGCTTAATCAGCTCCAGGAGCATCATGTTCATCTGGGTGTCGGTGATGTCTGGGATGTAGTTGCCATTGAGGCTCAGCGTCCACTTGTGCACCACCTTGCCATTCTCCTTCACCTCATAGTCCTCAAAGATAGGAACCATACGTTCCATCTTGATCTGTTCCTCCTTAGATACTTGGTTTTCACCGTTAGCGGCAGCCTGGCCGCCCTTGTTCATATTCTCGTTGTTCATGATTCTTCTTGCTTTTTAAAATGATTAATACTGCATCGGGTAAGTTCCAACCCGTGGTGCCTAGATACGCAAAAAGCGGCACCCATCCGCTCTTGATGGAATACCGCTTTTTTACCCATATACATACAAAATTAAGAGACTAGTGGAGTTGCGTTCAATTTTTCACTCAGTCTCGATGTCGCCATCAAATCTCTAACATCTTTTTCTGCTACCTCGCATTCTTTTTTCATTTCATCTCTTGCATTCTCTACATCTTTCTTAAAATCATTTGCCTTACCTTTTACTTTCAAAACGAAAACAACAAAATTGAAGAAAGATAACATTATGCTTACAAGCAGCAACCACCACCAATAAGCTGTTATTGAACTTAGGCATCCCAAAATGCCAACTACAAGCGAAACTATAAAAATGAATACAAAACTATAAACAGCATGGCAAAGAGAAGAGAAGTTTAGAACTTTAATAAGATTTTCCTTTTCCCCCAACAGCCATCCTAACAAAACATACAGAGCTGAAAAAATGCACAACCAAGAAGCAACATTTCTTGCAACAGCATCAAACTTGGGCTCTATACTTCCCAAAAATAACAAAAATACATTTTCTAAAAACAAGAATAGACAAAGTGCTGACATACTGCGTGCTTGGCACATATTCGCTACATCTTGCTTCTTTTCATTCTCCAGCTCATCAATTTTCTTTGTAAGAGACTCATTTTTACGTTTAGCCTCCTCAATCTGCGAATTAGTACTTTTTCCTCCAATATCCACAGCTGTTATGTGATTCAACGTTTCCTTATCAGTCAACACATCGCGACATTCCCGAAATGCTATCACCACAAATTCTTGGAACTTAAAGAACCTCTCACACAAGTTCTTAGTGTAAGAGGTAACGTATTCTGTGGCTACAAATGCGATAGACAGTGTAGCCACCAAGCCTATCAAAGAAGAATAATCATTTATCGCCATTTCCAAAAATTTTCATTAAGTCGATTTCTCTTGCATCTTCACGTGAAAACAACTGATCAAAAAAGCTAGTTATTCCCTTTGCTAAATCTGGATTATTGAAATTGCACTCTGCTGTTCGCTTCTCGATATCTGTCTCTATCCGATAAGCTTTATTATCTGCTACAGTAAAATGCACTTCTTTCTTGTCTGGATCACCTGTCAAAAATGGATGTGCAGATGTTTCTTTCAGCTCAAGAGGATAACCTTTCTCTTTGTAATAAGCTAATCGCTTATACAAACTCGAATCTTTTGCTATTGCGACATCATAATTATTGAGTAATATTTTCAAAGATCCTCCTCTTTCCAAGAATTCACTCAAGGCTATTATGTACTCTTGTTTATTACCCACATGATGACAGAGGCAACCTGCAAAGATACGAACTTCATTTTGAGCAGTCTGGAAGATCCTTACAAGCACCTCTAGGGCATGGTCTTCGTCAGAATTGAGGAATGTCCTATTCTCTCCGCTGACGGACAATGCCGTTACGAATTCTTTATAGTTTCTATCAACTGCCATAATACCAATAGTGTAAATTGTTATAACGTTATTTGTTTAAATGCTTCTAAGCATTTGCAAAGGTACACCTATTTTACCAAACAAACAAATTTTTAACTATATTTTTCGCACGATGACAATGTTTTCATCGTGCGAATGATAAAAGTTATAGCGGTATCCCATCATGTCAAAGAGCGATTTGTGGCCATCTTTGTGCCACGGGCAGGGAGCTATCAGCCCCTACTGTGCTTAAGATTGTACAGCTGCGCTACCATCGTCTACCCCTCCATCACTTTTTTTGGTTTGTCTTGTCCAGCTGGGATGAAGTAGGCCGCTTGCATCGTCGAGAAATTGCCCCCCCGAATCTCTGAAGCGCTCAAAGATGTTGTGGCGCTCACTGGCCAGTCTCTCATTCTTTGCGGCGAAGAGATTCTTCGCCTTAACCTTGTTCTGGTTGTAGAGCGAGCCTGCGAAGTTTCGCATCTTCTTAAACTGGCGCACCTTGCAGTCGTAGATATCCTTTGCCTCCTCATAGGCTCTGCGAGCCTTGCGGTATTCATCGAGAGCGTCATTCTCCTGCTCGATGATGTCGTCGATGGCCTGGGTGTACTCATTCTCGATTCTGGCGTACGCTTCCTGGTTCTCTATACGAGCATCCGCCTGACGGTCGGAGTTCTCCTTCAAGAGACGGTGGAATTCCTCGGTGGTCATCACTGCACTCTTCTCTACATTCTCGTTGTTGTTGTTGAAATTATTCTCGTTCATAGTTCTTTACTTTGTTAAATTGTTGTTTAATTATTTCTCCACTGGTTGCCAAAAGAGGACGAAAAACGGACCTCTGTCTCCACGGTCTTCCTCATTGGGGCATGTGTCCGGATTCACCCAAAGGTCGAAGACGGCTGCACCACCCTCGTATCGGATGCCGTCGCTCTTGATCACTGCCCACTCGCGGCGACGTTCCGGATAGTCGGGATGGGTGAATACCACCTTTGCGCCCTTCACCATCTTCTCTGATGCTTCCTTAAACTTCTTGCTCACCAAGAAGAGCATCTTGCGCTTGTTAAACTCGCAGTAGTAGAGGATGGCCTTACGCTTGCCTATGGTGTCGTATACGGCATCGAAGATCTCCGACTGCTCTGCGGCGCTAAGGGGATGATCCGCCTCCACTTTTACAGACTGCACGTCATCATAGAATGGAAGGTACTGCTTTTTCATCTGCTCCACAAACATGCCGTCTACGTACTCATTGAGATTTTGTTTCTCCTCCTCCGTCAAAATAATTCTTTCGTCATTCATAATTTTTCTTTTTAGTTGTTTTTGTTCGCCGGCAAAGGTAATCATTTTTGCCGGACCCACTAAAGACTCTTTTTTACGCCAGATTACCATTTAGCTGCTTGTACTTTGCCAAGGTCATGCGGTATGGCTTGGCATAAAGATGGCGAGAGCGGAATGGAATGACGTAGTAACGATGATTAAGCCATCTTACGATATTGCAATCCTTATCATTATAGATGATGGTCTTAGCCACTATCTTATCTCCTCCATTGCGAAAAGCCAATTCTATTTTTGCAGCATAGAGCTTTCTGCCTTCAGAGGCGAAAAAAGATATGCGATGCACCTCTCTGCGTGGAAAGCGGTGAGCACGGCTGTATGATTTTATCTTTTTCATGCCTGATCTTCTAACTTAAAATAGGTTACCTCATATAGTCCAGAGAACTTTTTATCTACTTCTATACTCGCCAGCCCATTGCAATATACCACGCCATCAGAGATGATGGTGAACGTATGTTTAGGTGCTCTTGCACTAACATTGTACACCACTTTGGCACCCTTGACCATTTTGGCAGCGACTGCCTTGAACTGTACCGAAGTATATACCACGACAGTATTGCCCTCTACTTTCCACAAAAGGATCTGGGATTGTTGTATTTCGGCAAGCTGTTCTGCCACAGCCTTCGCTTGTGCCTTGTTGAGTGTGGTGGCCATGGTAAGCTGAGACTTGACGGTGTCTGGATAAACACATTTGAAGTGTTCATACATAGGATCGTAATTCTCCATCACATCACCTCCCCTCCTGCTATGAATCCACTCACTGCCACGAATGCCATCAGGGCGACGAAGCCCACCACGGTGGCAATACCTCGCCATAGGTCACGGTCTCCTCGCAGAGGTAGCTCATGGTCTCGCTCTTGGTGCGGAGCAGACGCTTGGTATCACACTTGAGGGCTGCCATGCCCTCCTCTAGGCTGATGCCCGCTGGTCTCACCAGCATAGGTGCATCCAAATTAATTGTACTTTGCATATTGCATCGTCTTGTAAGCGTTAAGCAACCGACTTTATAAAAGGGTGGCGGCTGCATTCCCCGTTGCTTACAAGACGATGACTATCCTGAGGACATTCAAATTCTTACGGTTCATGCAGCCGCCATGTATCATGGGAAAACCAGAGTTCCACAACTAGGAAACTGGAATTCAATAGGCATAAAAAAAGCCTGCGGCAATGAAGCCATAGGCGAAGACTGTCGCCCTGCAGGATAGATACACTATCATCTTGTAAGCGTTGGCAAAGGTAAGAAGAAAAAACGAGACGGCAAAGGAAAAAGGCAAGAAAATTTGCACGATGCCAATATTTTAACACAATTATATGCTCTATGGCATGTTTTAGGGGGATATGGGGATAAAAAAAGCCCCGGATGCTCACGCACCCGAGGCTCAAGAGTTCATTTAATTTTTATGAAGTACAACCATTATACGTGGTTGCCATTATTCCATGTGTTCCTTAGGGTATATGGATGGAATCTTGTTGAGCACGAAGACCACGGCTAAGCCCACCACGGTGGTTACACCAATGGCTATGGCGGCGGTGTCATGATCATGCATGGCCAGGTCGTAGGCTATGCAGCCGAAGAAGACGATGAGAGCCGTGGCAAGTATTTGCCCCAGTGTGCTCTGGAAGAACTTCTTCTTCACCACCGTCTTCTCCATGTCGATGCGGTGAGCCATCTGCTGCTCTGTCATCGACATGATGCGGTCGGTGGCTCCCTTCATGGCTTGCTCATAAGCCTTGAAGTCTTCCGGTGACGGAAGTGGCCCACTATATGATTGCGACTCGATGGCGAGCATGGTACCCACAATGACCTTGCGTTTCTCCTCAGGCAGCTCCTCCAGTATCTCGTTGATGCTAGCAGGCATCACCTTGTTGTCGCCAGTTCTTTTGGATGCTTCGTTATTATCTTGCATAAGCTGCTCTTCTATGAATGTTCATCACTTTGCGCATGTCGGCACCTACGGCAGCCCAGTCCTTGCGCATATCTGCGAAATCGTTGCCTTTCAGGTAGTCGTTGAAGAGACTGTTGTCGCCCCCAAGGCTGCCCAGGCTACGAAATCCTTCCAGTATATTATTCAATAACCTACTCATAATTTCCTATGTTTTAATAAAGTTGTTAATATTCGCACGCTGCAAATTTACGATGTTTTTCCGAATATTGCAAACTTTATTGCGTTTTTAACTATTGTTTTACCATAAAAGAAAGAAAAAGCCCCCGATGCGTCTCGCACCAGGGGCTCTCAGGAATAAAAAATCATTCAATAAGATAGTAGTAGTACACACATTGCGAATATTAGCACTCTACCTAAAGATGATTAAATATTATATAACCTAAGTACACTATTAAATAAATGGTATCTGCATTAAACATTACTTCCTGACTATGATCAGACGGGGATACTGCAGCTGGCAGTGGGGGTTCTGGCTCACCACCTCCATGCGCACAGCCTTGGTGCCCCATCTGAAGAAGAGGAAACGCCTTGGCACCCTATGGACTATCATCTGAAGGGTGTCGCGCACCTCTATATGCGCCTTGAAGGTGTCCCTCTCTATGGTGCCATGCATCCGTATCCAAGGATCGCTCCACGATACGCGCTGCACGGACAGGTCGCCGTGAGATAGAGGACTCACGCGAACATCTATAGTAGAGTCGGCCAATGGCAGGGGTGCTGATGGAGTAGTTATGAAGGAATTGAGAATCGGAGTCTCCACATCCACCATGGTAGCAGTGGAAGCGGAGGCAGCAGCCATCAGCCGACTGTTCTTTACTTTTAGTTTCTGCTGGTTAACGGCAAGGAGAGAGTCGGGGGTCCTCTTCAGGTCCGATGCCCTAAGCTGTAACGCACTCGACGACGCCGTAGCTTTCCCATCCGAGGTGCGCCCTATCTCCACCTCGCCGTTATGAAGCAGTACATCCTGAATCTGGTCGAGTCGCTCGTTCTCATCCCTCATCTGGCTGAGCTCTCTCAGTCCCATAACGACGAAGAAGAGAACGAGAACCAATAATAATAACCTTAGAAACCTTGCGAAACTATTATCTATCATTTGTACAGTTTATGTAAAAATCTGAATTAGAAATATCTTTTTATCCACCACAGTATGGCTACTTGCAATGTTTCTGCACCGTCTTGATCAGACTGGTGATGGTGGTGAGATAGGTGGGGTCGGTGGCATACTTGCAGCCCACCCCATCGCATATTCTTCGGGCAAAGGCGAATGGATCCAGCCGGAAGGGCCAGGCATCCTTGTAGCCAGGCTTCTGAAACAGGCGCTCATGCTCCTTCAGGCAGTCCTCGATGGTGGCGAAGTCCTTGAAGGCTCTATCCATGGTGTAATACCACAGAGGCTTGTCCTTCACCTTGCACACGCTCACCACCTTGTCGGGAAGTGTGGGCTTGAAGGTGGCGGTCTTCAGATACTCGTGGGTTCTCACCATCACGATGTCGCCCTGCCACTGGCTGCCCTTGGTGATGCCAAAGAGGTTGGCCCTGCCTATGATGCGCTTGCCCCATCCCGTCTCCAGCATCGCCTGTGCGGTGACGAAGGCAGGATTTATCTCTGTCTCGGCATTCCTGGCAGCGGTATACACCTGCTGTGCGAATGCCAGTTGCTGTTTTGTTGCCATATCAATATCTGCTTTTATTCATCCCCATCGATGGGGCTGTCTTTTTCTGAAAAGTTGATGGGTTTTCCACTCACGTACTCGCCCCTGTCATTGAAGTCCTTGAGCCTCTTTACGAAGCTCAATGGGAATATCGGGTATATCGCCTGTATGTTCTCCACGCAGGAGAATATCTCCCTCACCATCATGAATACGCAGATATAGGTACCCACCCACTGCATCGGGCCCACCACCGTGCCGCCTACCGTGGCATTGGTGGCGACATTGCTCAGCATCAGGAGCAGCACGTATATCACGATCTTCTTGCCGAATCGGGAGAAGAAACTTTCGCTCGATGCGTCCTTATGAATGAGGTGTTTCCACACGCCAAGGATGGTGTCGATGACTACCGCCACGGCTATCCACTTGGCAAATTCCCAGTCTTGATAAACATACTGGAGACCCTCCGCCACTATCGTGATGGGGAGCGAAGTGATTGCAATCATGGGTATGCTTTTAATTTTATGATGTTTCATATTCGAGCTCTTTTTGAATTCGTTTGCAAAGATAATAACAATTCTCTAAACAGCAAAGGACCTATACCCTGCCTAGCGCATCAGCCGCTTGGCCAGGGAGTGGGTTTGCAGGATGTCGGCACCGGTGGCATTGAGCATCATCGTCCAACCATAGCTTTGCAGCTCAGCCGATACGAATGGCACTATCTCGCAGGTGGTCACGCTGTCCCGGTCCATCCAGTACAGGATATCCATCTCAGCATCTGCCATCAGATGGGCGTGCACCTGGCTAAGCATCTGCAGGGTTCGCTCGTTGGCTATGAGTCGCTCCATCATGTCGTGAGTGGTGGGCAGCTTCATCGCCACGGTCACGGCTATGCGCTGCGTACATTCAAATGAGCGTCTGCCGTCGCTCTGCATGTCCACCTCTCCATAGTCCACGAAGAGGAACGAGCCCACCAGCTTGGAGAGTCGCTCCTTCAGCTCCTCGAAGCTCTGACCATACACATAGTTCTCTATCTGGGGCACGATGCCATCCTCACCTGGCAGGTTCTTGATTGCCTCCACCATCTTGGCATACTCCTCCATGGAGCTCTCGCCCTTGTTGGCGATGCCCTTCAGCACATTTTCTCTCTTAGGGAAAGTGGCGAAATATTTGAATAAATCCAATAACATAAGCTATCTATATTTACTATCGTTTACTACATGTCAACTACACGATCACTATATATTATATATGTACGCGCGTAATGGAGCCTACTACACGATCTGTCTTACCACCTCGATGGGCAGCCCCATCTCGGTGGATATTTTCACGATGTCCATGCCCGATGCTTTCAGGCTCCTGGCTCCCTCGATGGTCTTCTTGCGCAATATGCGCAGGTAGGTGAGCACATTCATGCGCTCCACCTGCATCACATTGCCCAGTCCGTCCTTGGACAGGTCATAGAGCGCATCGGTGGCATCGGTGGTAATCTGCTTGCCGCTCTGGGGCTTGAACTTGGTGAGCAGCGAGAATTCCGTCTTCAGGAAGATGAAGTTGTTCACTGCCTCAAAGTTGAGGGCTATCGCCTGTAGGGTGGTGGCGGGCAGATGGGCAAACTGGCGGGCCAACTTCTGTGCGCCCTCCGATGAGTATTCGCCCGGATAATAGAGGATGGCAGCCAAGAGGGGCAGGCTCTCCTCGCCCATGTCCAGCAACTGGCGCGCCTCTATGTATTGCAGAGCCCGGAGCGAACAGGTGAGGGTGTTGTAATCCACCTGCACCTCATACCCTTTATAAGGTTTCTTGTCCACAAAGACGATGGGCAGCTGCTGCTTGCAGAAGCAGAGGTCTACCTTGATATCATCCTCCACCCTGCGAAAGATAAACGTGAGCTGCTCGCTGATGGCTATGAGGTTCTCCATGGCATCATCACGGCGAATCTTATGCACGTCCCATCCCATGATGTCGCAGAGGAAGTAGATGCGCACCTCGGCTGGTGACAATTCACCATGCCCCATGCGTAGGAGGTAGTTGATGAGCTTCAGATAATGGTCAGAAGTGAGTACTTCCCAGCTGTTGGGTATCTGCACCTCCTTGCCATTGGCTCTTATCTTGATATATTTTTCATTGTCCATGGTTATTCCGTTTTATAGGGTTATGGCATCATGTACATGTTGTCGTCTGGTCGGTTATCGAAGGATAGCGACTCGTAGCTATTTCCATCCCCTGCCTCCAGCAGCATGTCCACCTGATGCAGCAAGTCTTCCACCTCGCCATCCAGCTGCGTGGCCAGGTTGTTGGCACGGGTGGCTTCATCACTGCCAGAGCGTGAGGCTGTGTTATCCTCGAAAAGGTTGCGGATGGTAACCGGGAACTCAAGGATATCGAATCTTCTCAGGGCCTTTGCCACGGTCTTCTTCACCAAGGCTAGCTTGAGGATGGAAACCACCTTTTTGTTTACCTCAGCAAAATGGTCGGTTTCTTCGATCTCTTGCTCGTTTTCGCCCATTTCATCGATTCTGTCGAAATATCCCGACATTCCCTCATCCAGTGCCTCCTTCTGGAGCGGTATGCAGCGGAAAAAGAAGAGGTAAGAGAGGTCGATGGGATAAATACTGTCGAATTCATCGGCATTCTGCACCTTGCAACTATTTACCATGGTAAAGTAGCGAGTTTTGAGCCAGGCACGGTTCAGAGCCTTCATTTCCTCGGTTTCATCATCGTCGATGGGTTCCATCAGCTCCGAAATGAGCGAATCCATCGAGTTATAGAAATTCTCCATGTAGGCTCTCTTCATGCCCTCCAGCTCATACTTGTACACGTTCACGTCGTTCTTCCTGCGGTTCACGGCATCAAAGGCTATCTGTGTGGCCAGGGTGAGGTTAGCCATGGCAGTCTGCAAGTAATATCTTACCACATTGTCGGCATCCAGCTCGATGATCACGCCGAATACCTCATCACTCAGTATCGCCACGATGCGCTTTCTAGCCGCCACGGCTGAGCCTTGGAGCGAGTCGAAGTCGGCACTGGTGTCGGCACCAGGAGCGCACTTGCAAAACTGTGCGTAGCTGGTGAATAGGTCTGTTAACTGAAATTTCTTTTTCATGCCTGCTGTTGATTAAGTCGCTGGGATGGAGTTACGTCTTCCTGTCGCTGTGGCACCTCTCGATAGAAGCCTAGGCGATAGCCCTGCTGGTAGAGGTGGGGGAAGTTGAGACGGAGCGCCCAGTTGAGCGGTTCTGCACACACCTCATCCTCCGAGGTGAGCGACATGATGTAGATGAGATAATTATAATAGGTATCGGAGCCGCTCTTGGAGATGACTCCATCCTTGTCCACCGCCGAGATGGCAGCATCCAGACCCACGCTGGATAGGAGGGCTTGCTCGGTACGCTTATCGTAGGCTATCAGTGCCTCGATATATTCCTTATACTTCAGGTCGATGGTTTCCACCTTCCACTCCTGGCTGTGGCCTTGGGCATCCATGAATGATACGGAAGTAAAACCCTTGCCCTGGTTGTCGGCTCCCGACAGGTAGCTGCTAAACTTGCGCACCTCTTGGCGCATGTATTTCACCAGTACCGACTCTCTGTACTCTGTGCCGATGTCCAGCCCGTCGTATCTCAAGAGGTCCATGTTCTTAGCCTTGCGTCGCTTGTTCTCATCGCAGAGCTTGGTTATCTGGGTGCGCTTGCTCTGGATCCAGGCATTCGGGATGATGACATGAACCTTGGCTGCAAGCGAATTTTTCAGAAAACTATTGATGTAGCGAGCCGTCTTGTTGCTGCCCTGTATGTATGGGCGAGCACCCTGGTGGGTCTCGTTGGCTCCATAGAACTCATCCACGGAGCGGTCTCTGTGATGGCTGATGGCAGCATAGATATACTTCTGCACATCGGGGAAGGCAAACTTAGGATACACCTGATAGCTCGACATGCCAAAGGTAAACCTGCCCACTACCACCTGACTGAAGTCGGAGTAGCTGATGAGCTCGGATGCCACGTCACGGCGAGTGGTGGCCAGTCGGCAGTATTTGTTGTCCATCGCCTCCAGCCCTGCCACTGGCATACCTATGCCTATCTGCTTGCCTCGGCTGAATCGCCACTTCACGAAGTAATCGCCAAAGTAATAGAAGTTCTTGATGCACATCTTGCAGAACTCCTCCACCGACGGCATCCCACGGTCGGGCCAGGAGCCTAGCCACTGCATCACATCGGGCAGCTCCTCGTACTTGCGTACCAGCTTGCCGTCCTCTATCACTTGGCGATAGGTAGCCACGCCATGGCCATAGAGCATCTTGATCTCCTTGCTGTAGAGTCGGGGCAGCAGTCGGTTCTCCTTGATCTCCTTGGTTACCTCATCGCAGAGCTGATTGTTGAATCCACGCATCAACACCTGATAGCCATTAATGCCCAGGTACTGGTGGTTTCCATGGAAGAGCGACTGGCCAAAGGGAGACTCCAGCGTGGGCGACTGGAAGAGCTGCTCTCCACCCCACAGGCTTTCGCCCTCACCTATCTGGAAGGTGAAGGTATTGCCATCGCTGATGTAGCATCCGGCATTGCCCACTATGTCTATTTCATAATCCTTGTTCATAACATTATTATTATAACCAATCTATTTTGTGAAGTTTGTATCCGTCTTGCGGGAACCCCATGAATCGGATGAGGATGCGATAGCACATCTTCTCATCTCCATTCTCATCGGTGAAGAGGAAGAAGTTTTCCCCATCCATTCCGTTGCGGGTCTGTGGCAGCTGCGCCCTGTACTTGCAGTGGCGATAGGTGCGGAGCTTGGCACTAGCCTCTCCCCTACTCCTGGAGTAAGGGAAGAAGCACACGGTGAAGTTGCCATCGGGCAGCTTGCTTATCTCCCTAGCCCACTGCAGTGCCGTGATGCCATCCATGATGAAGTCTTTGTTCTTATTCATGACAATGCGAAGATAACGATAAAAAATAACCCTGCAAAAGACACTGGGCAGCAGGCAGGTGCGTCATATTTCCCGAGAAACATAGGGTTGCACCTCACTTGCTCTTCCCAGCGGTGCGTGCACGAATGCGCCACGTGATTTTTCCGTGGTTTCATCGGCAGAAGCGCTTCGGGCTGAATACCAGTATCTTGGGTATATCAGCCTTTCATTTTTGCCCAATTATTCGTATCTGCGACAAAATTATAAGCCTTTTTCAGGGGCTTTACACCTCATTATATACTGAAATTATCGGGCAAATCAGTAGGATATGTGCTCAGTTCTGCCTTCACAGCGTCGGCATAGAGGCCATAAAGGAGGTAAATCATGGCAGATGGCAGCTGCGTGGTGAGTCCTGCCTGGTTCTTGAGCTGCTGTTTCTTCTCAGAGCTCTTGTCCAGCTCTATCCTGCCATTGGTCTTCTTCAGTGGCGATATCATGATGGCACTGCACAGGTCCTTGCACTCGTTCTCGTCGATGCGTATCCTAGGCAGCAGCGGGCTGCGCTCGGCAAAGAGCATCTGGCAGAGCTTGAACTGCTGCCAGTGGTAGATGGTGGGCGCATCCTCATTATAGAGTATCACACTGAAGCCATACGACTCCAGGGCTGCCTTCAGATTGAGCGAGTCGGTGGTTATCTGCTCCAGCTCTTCCTTGCGCTTGTTGCCGGCACGGTCTGGATAGAGGTGGATGGTCTTACACACGGAGGCTGAGCCGAAATACTGATATACCTTTGCGGCGAGGTCATTGTAGTCCTCGGGCAGGTAGGCATAGAAATTCTTGATGATGTCGAGGCGAGCACCATATTCCTTCTTCTGGGCAGCGATGAGCGACTGGAAGTTGCCAGGGTCATAGCCCATGTAGATAGGGTCGGTGGGCTCGTAGTGCTTATTGTACTCTGCCGTGAGGATAAACCTGTCTCTCAGGTTGCATCGGTCGATGATATCATACTTGTACGAGTCCTTGTACTGATGCTTCACATGGTCGTAGGTGATAAAGAACTTGTTGGTTACCTCCTTGTGGCGCACGGCACAGATGGCTGTGAGGAACTCATCCACATCGAGGGTATCGAGCTGCGTCTTGAAAAACTTCGCCCCGAGGATATCCTTATTGCAGAAGGATGACGCACGCAGATAGAAAATAGCGTTGCGGCGCATATCCGCCAGTCTGGGTTTCCATCGCTCCACGAATGAATTGAGGCGCACGGTCTCCAGTCTCATTTTCTCCAAGAGCACAGGGTCCTTGGAGTCTCTCTCCTCCTGCTTGAGCACGTAGAGGCGATAGAGGCTCTTGTTCAGTTCCAGGCTCACGGTGGCTATCTCCTCGATGAGCTTGGGGTTTACCTTCTTCTCGTAGTCCTCAAACCAGTCATCCTCGCCCAGATCCACACGAGCGGTATCGCTAACACCCGTTACGCCCTCATAGTATGGGGAGCGACGTATATCAGCCGGACCGCCACGGAGGGAAGGGAAGAGTCGGGTCTTCAGCTTTTCTCCACTGTTGTGCTTCATCTCCTCCACGAAGGCGTGCACGGCATTTCTACCTGCCACGCTCTCCGGCTGGTCGCTCGACACCAGCTGCAGGTGGGCTCCGTTGCGGAACACCACGCTATGCTTGGCATAAGCCACGGGGTAACGTGGCTTACGGAAATGGGAAGGCAGGGTGCTCTCGCCCACCACGTAGTCGATGCCATACTCCAGCAGGGGGCGCTGCTGCCCATTCACCACCACCTGACGATTGAAGTAAGCCTGAATGTTAGGCCACACGTTGGTCATGAGCGCCACATAGCTCTTGTGCACCAGGAAAGAAACCTCTCCCGGCATATCATTCACCACTCGGATGAGTCGGGGACCCGTGATACCCTCGGTCTTACCCACGGCACGAGCTCCCTCTATAAAGAGCATGTTGGGGTCGATGACATTGGCAAGCAGCTGCATCGAATTCATGTAATAATGCTCGAAGTCATCGAAAGATTGGTCATTCTGCATCATCTGATATCTCCTCCAGTATTTCCGCTTCCTGAATGTCGGCATCACGAAGCAATCGTTTCTTCTCTGAGCTCTCGATAGGCAAGCCATCGATGAGCGATACGTAATATCCCTTGTTGTGTTTGGCAGCGATCTCCTTGAGGTTCTTTTTCTGAAAACCTAGTTCCTCAGGTGTTACCTCTGGGCTGATAAGGAACACCACGCCGAGGTCTCTGTCTGCCTCTGCCATCTCCGATGCCCTGCGGCGGCATGCCAGGGCTTGGTCATAGCAGGCTTTCTGCATCTTGTAGTCGCGCTTGGCGGCGCACACCTTTGCCAGGTCTTCATACTTGTTGGCAAAATCGCTCTCCCATACCTTGATACTCACATTGCAGTCCACATTGAAGTACCCGATGGCTTGGTTGATGCGAGTCATGCAGGTGCGGATATCGAGACTGATGTGCTGCTCGGCAGCTATGCGCTTACGGAGCGCCTTGGCACCACGGGTGATGTTGCGCTCGTATTCATATATCTCGCATGCCCACTGCAGCTGCTTCAGGAATATCTGCACATCCTTGGGTATTCCCTCGCCATCCCCACCCGTCAGATAGTTGGTGATGAGGTCGGGATGTACGCTGCCCAGCTTCTCTATTTCACTTTTCATACGCCAAACAATTCTTTTCTTAATTTCAACTCTTCACGTTCCTGCATGCGCTCACTGAGCAGCTTGATGGCATCCATGTCTCCTTCCTTTGCCAAGTCGGCTAGCTTGGTGTCTGCCTCGTCCTGGGCAAGAGCGAGCACGCCCTTCTGCTCCTCATCATTTTTCATCTGAAGTACTTCGTTCTTTTTCATCGGCTCTATCACTGTATTGTTCCATCACCATCTTGAACATACGCTCCTTCTCCTGATGGCGGCGGAGGTTCTCACGGTCGCTGGCACGGTGGTCGGCACGATCCTTGCGTTTCAGATAGCTGCGATAACGCTTGATATTGTCGAGCACGTTCCTGTGCTTGCGAAGGAATTCATCGGGTTCTTTTCTGAAAAGTCTGATGAGCGCATCAAACTCTGACTTGCCCTCCAGCAGCGGGTGCTTGTAGAGGAACCTGCCTGTATCATTATAAGAAGAAAGCTCGGCGAAGGCTTGCAGGTTACGAATGCGTAGCTCTGCCATCTGCTGCACGTCGCTAGCTTTCGGTTTCTTGTCTAGCACCTCATCGAGCTTCTTCATCTTACGCCAGGTATTAATGCGGTCGTTATAGATGACGGTGGCCATCTGCACGTCCTCATTAAAGAGGTTGCCCCAGTCTATGTTAGGGTATTCCTCCTCCTTCTGCACTAGTTTTTTTTTGCTTCCTCCGAGGATGGGCTTTCGCCATCTGGTGACGGGGTAACGTCATCCGGGGTCTCCGTGGCTGAAATATTACTTGAACCCTCATCGGAGCTAGGTTCATCTTTGGTTGAAGCTTTACTTGAACCATCCTTCTTGGTTGAAGCTTTACTTGAACCATCCTTCTTGGTTGAAGCTTTACTTGAACCACCTTTCTTGGTTGAAGCTTTACTTGAACCACCTGCAGCAGGCTTTCTGTTTTTCTCTATTTCCTCGGCACTGCACACATCGAGCAGGGCATAGAGGATATCGTGGGCATAACGCTGAGGGAATTGCTTCAGGCGATAAAGTTTTGGATGACTAGGCATCTTCTGCTCCAGGAGCTTCACATCATCGGCTGCATATTCGCCACCCTTCAGACGGTCGAAATGCTCTATCTTTTCTCTTCTGCTATACATATTTTATATATATTAAAGAGGTGCGCCACCTCACGATGGCGACACACCTCCGAATCAACAAAAACTAATAAATATAAAAAAACGAATGGCTAAGAATTGTTACTTCTTAGATGATTGAGTGCTTGCAGTGTTCACCGCCTGACCACCTTCAACAGCAGCTTCAGTAGTCACTACTCCAGTAGGATCCTCAGCATAGAGACATGGAAGATCTACGGAGCTGCGCTTGAAGGTGAATGTGGTGTAACGGCCATCCTTGTCATCCTTGGTCTCTGTGTTGCTAAGGATGACTGGTCGCTCCAGCTCACCAAGGATATACCACTGGGTAGCCTTCACATGCTTGAAGAGGATGATAAACTTGCCACCACTATACTGCTCGATGAAGTTGCTAATCTCCACACGGTCTCCACCCATGATGATGACAAAGTTGTTCTCGCCCGTGGTGGTGATATCTCCCTTCTCGGTAGTGGATACCAAGGTAGGAATATCATGCGCCTCGAAACTGTAGGCTAAAGCTTCGCCCTTGGATGCAGTCTTCATTGGGAGAGCCGCTACCACTCTTGTAGTGGCATCAGGCTGAGGGAAAGCCTTGCTACGATCGAGCGAAGAGACTGGTACCAAAATCACCTGGTAGGCGATGGCGGAGCCATGGGTATCGCGGTCGGTCACATCATCTACCATGGTCAAAGCGAGCATGGCTGCCGTCGACATACCTGTGCCACCCATACCTGCTGCACAGGTAGGATCCTGGATAACCTGCAGGAGCGAGAGCACTCCCACTACTGCCAAGATGGTCATCACGAGGAGTTGGCCCTTATGGTTGGCATAACGGAATCCCTTGTTAGGATTGTACGCACGAGAGCGTACTGGAATCTTATTCTTAATCATAATCTAAAAAACTTTTCTGAAAATTGGGGCACACCCTAGGAGAGCATGCCCCACCCATGTTTGACTAAAAGCTTATCTAAAAAAATGAGACTATCGACCTCCTGGCACGTTAGGCTGCACCTCCTTGTTGATGGTACGCTTGCCACCTACACGGCGCTCCAGCTCACGATACTTTTCGCCATCGCCAAGGATAACCATGATGTAGTCGCCCTCCTCGGTAGGAGTCCAGTCGGCTGTGATGTTGGCAAACTTGGCAGCCTTGGTAATCTTTGGCTTGGTAGTGGTACCTGCGCCAATCTCGATGCAGTAAGCCACACCCTTCTTGGCATGAGCGATATCATCGATGGTGGCGGCAGTGGTAGTGGCATCGGTCATGTGCCAGAAACCATCCTTGGCATCCACACTGTCTATGATAGTGGCAGCAGGGATGTTGGTAAAGATCTGCTGGAACTCATAATCGTTGTCGTCCATCTCCTTCTTGGTGGTGAACTTCTTGCCGGTAAAGGCTGCACCAGTACCTTCCTTCCAGGTGCTCCATGCCAAAACCTCTTCCATGTGCTCCTCCATCTTGACGGCGAGCATCTCTCCAGGTACGTACTCCACAAACTGGAGGTTGCCAGGGATATCGAGGAACATCCAGTGAGACTGTCCCTCGTATGGGAGCCACTTAATCTGGATATTGGTATCAGGCACATGATTGAGGTAGCTGTTAGGACCCGTAAAGTCGAGATCCTTGCCATAAGCCGTACGGCAGTTGGCAAGCCACCAGTCTTGATGGTTCACGTTCAGATAGAGCACATGCTTGTCGAGCGTCATGCCCTCGGAGAGGTGAGACTTCACATCGGAGATAAACTCCTTCACAGCATCGAGCATATCGGCAGAGGTGTAGCTGCGATAGCCTGTGCCATCGAATGGCTTGATGCTGTAGTCGTGGATGTAACGGAGCAAGGTGTACCAGACACCTGTGCCTGCATTGAGCGAGCTGGATGGAATACCAGCCTCAGGCTTGACGTAGATACCACGCATACGTCGCTGATTCTGCTCTTCCTGAGCCTTGGTGAGAAGGTTGAGCAAGCAGAACTCAATCATGGACCACTTGATAGGATCAGAGCCCTCCATATTGAGGTAACCAATATACTTGCGCTCTATCTCCTTCATAGGGCCAAACTTCACCTTAATCATGGCATCGTCTACATAGCCCATCTCGCCCTCGAGCTCCATGTCGCCCTTGAAGATACCACCAGCCTGGTAGCCCTGAGATACCTCGCCAAAGAACGCATTGAAAAGGATATCGCGGTCCTGCACGCCATAGCGCACTGGGAAGAAATCAGTGAGATTACGGAGCGTAAGAATGCGAGCGATGAGAGCATCCTGGCGAAGGATAACGAACTGATCGCCCAATCCGGCATTGTCCACACCCTTGTAATCGGTGGCAAAGGTACCAGCGGCAAGGCGCTTAGCATCGAGCTCGTTGCGCTCCTGATGGTAGCGGAAACGCTGCATCAATGACTTGGCATAAGTAACCGACTCCTTGCGGAATGATTCGCCATAAGAGGCATCATCAGAGTCAGACGACAATGCCAAACGAGGATTGGCCGTAATTTGGTTCCATCGCTTCTGCATGCTGAACATAGGATGCTCGATGCCGAAGAGGTAAGTGGAAGTAGTGGCGAAGCCATTGACTGGAACAGCAGGAGACTTCACATGCTCTGTGGGCTTGTCCTGGGCTGGCTCCTGAGACAACTTCTGCACATTGCCGGCAAGAGTATTTACGGCAGATGCAAGCTGCTCGAAAGTGGCATTCTGCTTGTTCTTGTCGTCATCGCCATCACCACCGTCACCGTTGTCGCCGTTGCCGTCGCCATTGCCGTCACCGTCGCCACCATCTCCATCCTTGTTCTTGTCGTCGCCATCCTGCGACTTGTTGGCCTTGCTCACAATGTCATAAAGCTCGTTGATCTGCTTCTGGTGCTCAGCCTGCTGGGCTGAAGCTCTCTCGGCAGCCATGTCAGCGGCCATAGAGTTGCCATACTCCTTCTGGTACTCTGCGCAGAGCTTAGAGTAATCCTCAGCAGTAAGCTCCTGATTCTCGAACTTCTGGGTGAGTCCGAGCTTAGCGAGAATTTTCTGAAGTTTCTTTTTCATAAACTAATAATTTAAAAATACTATAACAATATAATTAAGACATTCCGTATAGACACTGCGTCCCTAGATAGGCATCACCTAGCTGCGATGCCTCCAAGATAGCCTCCATCAGGGTGCGCTTACCATCGATAAGTCCTATTTCCTCGGCTGGAGCTGAGTAATAGCTTTCGCCCTGGAGTACTGGCGCATCATCCTCCAGTTTGGCTAGCTCTGGGCGCATCGCCTTCACCTCGGATAGGAACTTCTCGTTCATCGGGTCGAGCACATTCTTGATATACTCCTCCGGCTTGCCCGCCGAAAGATCATCGAACACTTTGTTCTTGAGCTGCGAGTTGGTAGCCTTGGCCACAACCTTCTTGATGCCTAGCTTTTCGTAATAAGGCTCGAAATCATAGAATGAGCACATGGTGCCGATGCAGCCCACGAAATCATGATCCGTGGTGGCATATAGTTTCTGTCCATGGCAACCTATGTAATAAGCCGCGGAGCAGCAGTAGCACTCATAGATGGCGATGATAGGCTTCTTCGCCTGGCGAAGGGTCTCGCTCAGACGGTCCATATACCAAGCTTCGCCTCCAGGGGAGTTGATGTGCAAGAGGTGAGCCGAGATGCTAGGGTTGTCCTCGGCTGCCATGATATCCATCTCCAGCTGCTTGCTGGAGAAGTACCAGTTGCTGCTAGCAGTTACCACACCAAAGATGCGATGATAGGCTATCGTTCCCTCCTTGAGCTGCGGAGAAGCATAATCATCGGTAATGTTCACTTCCTTGGCATCAGACTGCTGAGCCATCACCTTCTGTATGCCACAGAGAGCCTGATGGGTCATGTACTGATACCAAGTATGCGACATGAGGTATTCCTTGACCTCCTCATGGGTCATCGTTTGCTCTACCTCCTTATCAATGGATATGGGAGTGGCCACACCGTTCAGCGGGAACGCCGACACCATCAGGCGACGGTATCCGTCCGTGGATATCCACAGGGGCAATGTGGAGAGCAGTAATGTCTGTATCTCGTTGTTCATACATTATTATTAAAATTTTCCCCAAAGGTACACATTATAATAATGTATAGAAAAGACCCGTCAGGAGAGTGGATTCTGGAGCATCTTGCACTTTACCTGGAGTGTAGCCTTGTTGAGATGAGATACTAATTGCACCCTGGCGGGTACACCTTCGGTACCGACTCGGTACACCTTCGGTACAGCTTCGGCACCAGTCCGATGCGAGTCCGATGCAAGTCCGATGTAAGTCCGATGCACATCCGACAGGCTCACAATGGCATTTCTGGGTATACGGAGGGCAGATATGGCATCAGAATCGGGCATATCCACATAAAATGTCTTGTCGCAGTCCCAATATACGCCTCCATTCTCCTCCTGCAGGGATGGCTCGAAGGTGAAGGAATCAGCCAAGAAGGTGTAGCTCGGCTTGGAGCCACCAAGGAGCTGCACGGTAATCAAATTAGAGAATTCAATCATATTTTATAATTTAAGTGTGAGTATATCAAATAATTGAGTGACAAATAAGGGCACTCGGTATGTATTAAAAAACACTAAATACCTCTATTTTTTTTGATATTTTCGCTTTTTCTTGGGGCAAATGCGATTTCGGTATCTATAGAAGTTCTTCAGGAGCGCATCTGAGGTAATAGCCGTGAGATGGTACCGACGGATGAAATCATCCACCACATCCTGATTGCGACGGGGACGGCCGAACTCCTCGTTCTCCATCATGAGGCGATGGAACTCGAAATTGAACATGAGTCTGATGGCCGCTTCTATCTTCTTGGCTGATGCCTGGGAGAGATAATTGAAGTAAGCAGGATCTTTGCCAGGAATGTCGTCTTGTCCATGGCGGCGAATGGGCAGGAAGATCTTGAGGTTGGCATCACCATCGACAGGTTGGCCTACTTGAGGTCTGGCCATAAGATTCCACACCACATAATAGAGATCTGTGGTGTAAGGGATTTTTACTCCGCCCGTTTTTTCGTCGATTTTGTACTTTTCTGAAATGTACTCTGCCAAATATGGCTCAATCCAAATACTGGCGACACGCTTCGATGCCCACTTTTCTTTTTCCATATTGTTTTCTTTGTTTTTAGCGTCCTACCGTCCTACAATCCTACAAAATTCTAGGCTTCGAGTGCAAAGTTACTATTTTTTAGCGACTTATGCAAATAATTAGTTACTTTTCTGCACTCAAAAAAGGCTGTTTTTTCCTCCTATTCCTTCCTACAATCCTACAAATGGGGGCGTTTTGTAGGAAGGTTTTCGGGAAAAGCCCAATTTGTAAAATATTCGGATTTCCTACAGCGTCCTACAATCCTACAGCATTTTCTACAAAACCGCAAAATACCCAAAAACCTACTAACTAACTGATAATAAGATAATAAGATAAAATAATAAGTTTTGAAAAGATAGCATTTGTAGGATTGTAGGATTGTAGGAAGGCTATTTTCTAAAAAATCATTTCGAAAACTCACGTTTTGGCTTATTCTGTTACAAATTTAGGGGGTACGGGGGATTTTTCGCAGATTCCGCCACACGAATGTAAAGAAAATGCCCACGCTCGTCCTCTCGGATTGGCGTGGGCAAAAATATGCATTTTTAGATGAAATTTAAACGGAAATTATTTGGTTTTCTCGAATATTTTTTGTACCTTTGTAGTGTTAAATTGGGGGTATGTATACCTATTTATGGTAGGTAAGAGTAGCCCATTTTCAATGTCAGAATGGTTGATTACCCTTGCCCCCTGCATCGGTCTCGCTAAACGGAATGCTGCCTGGCACATATTCTGCAGCTTCAGTATTCTGATTAGCCTTTTTGGTCGCGTCTGTGGTGTTCTGATCAGCATCACTTGCTCCAGCAGCCATCTCGGCATCCTTCTCGCTCTGGAACTTCTCTGTACGGCGGAAATCCAGATTATACATCTCCATAAACTTGTCATAGTCGATGATAATAGCACTGGTTGCTGTCGAACGCTCCTTGCGCACGCGCACCATGGTCTCTTGGTCGTCATTCTTGGCGACCTCCATGGTTTCTTCCCAGGTGAATCGTCTAGACGGCACTGTGCCCACATACGATGGGTGTGAGCGTAGGTTCTGCTCCAGCGTGGAGAGCGTGGTGTTCTCGCTGTTGTATCCACTGCGGTCATAGATGGAATAGACACTGCTGAGACGAAGGAAGAGCACATTGGTGCCCTCAGCAAAGGAGAACGTCTTCTTGCTGCCATCAGGCAGCTTGCCGGTAACCTTGGTAGGCTGCTCGATGGTCATTTCCCTGCCCATTACTACCTGCTTGGTATCAATCATGTTGTTAACGGCATTGAAGAACATAGCGAGCTTATCCGTACTGCGGATAAGTGAGAGCTGGAACTGGATCTTCTCTTGGGTCAGAGCAAAGAACTCCTTATAGGTGAATGGCAGCTTCAGCTGACTATATTGCTCCACCAGCTTAACCATGCCCAGGAAGAGGGATGCGGTCTTCATCAAGCGGTCCATCTCTCCCGAATTGATGACATCACTCTTCAGCTCCTCGTAAGCCTCCTGCTTAAGCTGACGGAAATGATCCATCACCATGGGGCGAAGAGAGAGTACCTCCAGGAGCACATTGGATAGCCCCACGTTCTTCTCGATATCCTTCAGCTGCTCAAATAGCTTAGTCTCTTCACGGGTGCGGTTCTTAGGTTTAGGAACCTCGCAGATGATGACACGAGACATCAGGGCATTATCATCTCTCTGTGGTGTCTCCTGGCCGCAGATGATGACAGGGGCGTATACCTTGTCATTTTCGATGTCCCTGCCGCTGGTGCCGCGGCGCTTCTGCTTGCCATCACCATCATACACGATACCCTTCAGCGCCTGAAACTTGGTGTCAGAGATATCCTTGTTATTATACTCATCGAGCACAACTGGCACATCACGGAATGTGCCCATGATGGTGCTCATCGCCGCGTCTGTACCCGTATTGAGGTTGAAGATAGGTATGCTAGGCTTAATGAAGAGCGAGCGAATAGATATCGCAATCTGAGTCTTACCAGAAGACATCGGGCCCATAAAGAATGGAGCCGTAAACAATCGGTCCAGACAGTGGATGTTACTTCTGAAGGCGCACATCAGGGCGAAGACTATCGCCCACTTGCCGTTATAATTAATCTTATATACCTTATTCATGAGGTCTGCCCACTGCTCGAAGGTAACCTGCTTGGTAGGGTCTACCTCCTCATAAGCTAGCTGCGATACGAGCTCATATCTGTCAGACTGACGACCAGAGCCGGCATAGATGGTGGAGAAGGCTGGCAGATAGTAATTTTTCCTGTTATGGGTGACCACACCCAGCTCATTGATCTTATCAAAACCGAAAGTGCCATTCTCTCGTTGATGGGCGATACCATTGGCGAAGGCGAAGAACTGCTCGTCTGTCTTGCGGCTCATTCCGTCGGTCTGCTGGTTGCCATATACCTGGATCTCGGAGCACATCACGAAGTGGCGACTCATATACTCCTTGATACGTCGCCACTGCCATTCTTCTCCATCCACGAAGTTGACTGCCTCATAATTGATGAGCACATCCTCTATCGTACTCATCTTGCGAAGAGCCGCAGATGGTATCTCAATATAGATGGGCGTATCGAAGTATCGACGGTTCACCTTCAATACTCGCTTGTTCTCCTCGAAGTTATCACTAAAGATATGGAGAAGAGGCACCATATAGAAGTCTGCCACCTGAGTAAATCCACGGCCGTTTTTATTCTGGAACATATAACATACCGGTATGCCCTGCTTATTGAGGCGAGGATAATACTTGCATTCCTTGAACATCTGGGCATATTCGCCCTCACGCACATAACTAGGAACCTCATTGCCATCGAAGTCATCATCATAGAGATCATCCTTCTGGGCATTGACCATCATCACATTCTTGCGCTTGCTGACAAACGGCTTGCGGATTTCATCAAACTGACCCTTGGTGAGATGCAGCTGAGAGCAGTAATGATTCTTGTTGACTGTGATGACGGTCTCTTCAGCATAACTGGTAAGCTCGATGCATCGACTGATGATAGGAACTTTATCCCCTAGGTACCCATCGAGCAGCTCGCTGTGTATGCGGATATAGAAATCTACAAACGATTCCATCTTATCCTCATGCATAATGCGAATCTGAGATATTCCGGAGCGGAACATCTCTGCAAGTGCAAAGAGATAGTCGCTATCCTCACCGGTGGTGGAATCTATGCTGCACCCTTCTTCGGTGGATACAAAATACCCATAGATGCGACGAAGATTCTGAATATCTGAAGATGTTGGCCTGCCTGCAGAATATACCACAGGATTGTCACCATACTGCTCGATGAAATCCTCAAGTTTGGAGGTAATGATGGCAGGCTTATCCTTTTCCAGGTTCTCCTTAAGCACATCGAGGCCAAAGAAACCTGACTGCATGGCTTCCTTATTCAGTTTGGCCACATTGCGTCGCTGGTCTCTCACTTTCTGCTCCAGGATCGTCATCTTGGTGTCGAAGTCGCGAGTCATACTCTTCATATACTCCAATCTCAAGCCCGCATCCTGTACGCAGGCGATAAGATTGGTTATCGTATTCATAGCAGCGGAGATGGTGGCTTCATCCTTACAGCCACGCGGTATAAGCATTCGCTTGAATGCCTTAGGGAAGGTCTCGATGGCCTTCTGGAGCAGCTCGCCCGTCTTTTCTTGGTTCAGCTGGCCAAAGTTGTCGGGATCCTGGCCCTTAGGCAAACGGATGCAGCGTACCTGCACACCTGCCTTCAGCAGCAACTCGCAGTTCTTTACTGCCGCCTTCATACCTGCAACATCCGCATCATAGATCATCACCACAGACTGGGTGAATCTCGCAATGAGCTTCACTTGGTTGTCTGTGAATGCGGTACCAGAGCCTCCAATGACATTCTCCACGCCATACTTATGCAGAGTGATCACATCAAACTGTCCCTCTACCAAGTAAGCAAACCCTTCTTTAGCTATGGCTTTTTTAGCTTGGTAGAGTCCAAAAATGTGGTCACCTTTTCTGAAAAGTGGAGTCTCTCCTGTGTTCACATACTTGCCATAATCAGTAGGGCCAACCGCACGGCCAGAGAAAGCGATGACTCTGCCAGAGAGGTCGAAGAACGGGAACATGACCCTATCTCGGAAGAAATCATAATATCTTCCTTCCTCTGATTTACCCAGCACGCCCACATCCTTGAGCGTATCCGTCTTATATCCATTCTCCGAAAGATATCTCAGAGCCGCATTACCTGCAGGAGCATAGCCCACTCCATACTCCTGCAGTACCTTGTCAGAGGATGTATATCCCCTATTGGTCAAGAAAGACTCTGCTTGAGACAGATTCCCCTCGAAGAACTTGGCGGCAGCACCAATAGCGATACGTCGAGACTCCAGAAGTTTATATTCCTTGGTCTCCTCTGGAGTAAGCTCTTGCTTAGGAAATTCCTCATGCGCATATTCACAAAGGATGCGCATCGCCTCGGCGAAGGTTTTGTTCTCATGCTTCATCAAGAAATCCACTACGTCGCCGTGAGCACCGCAAACGAAGCAATGGTATGTCTGCCTTGTCTTGCTGACCACCATCGAAGGATGGGAGTCGTTATGGAATGGGCAGATACACTTGTGGTTGATACCGGCTTTCTTGAGCGTGAGATAGTGACTCATCACATCGACGATATCTGCCTTGCTCTTTACCCTGTCAATAAATTCCGAACTAAATTGCATATTTCTATTATTTATTCATTTCCGAAAAGTTCCAACTGCAGAGAGTCAAAAGCCTCTGCAATTGTTATATTAAAGTAAGCGGCTACAGCCTTGTATTCTTTGGGCGTTATTGACTTTCGACCATAGAACAAATCGCCATACCGCATCTGATTGATGCCGGTCTCCTGATAGAAGTACCGACTAGGAGTGAAGTCTTCCAAATGCCGGAATCGATGCTCCAGCAACTTCTTGAAACGGTTCTCCTTAATCAGCTGATGATTGGAGTCTAGTCGATGGCGGAGCGCATACAAGCGAATTGCGTTGGCTGTCTTTCCTATATGGGCAGCCATCGACTCAGGCGACATTCTCCCCCAGTTCTCCGTGACATACTCAATATCCTCCTCCTTCCACCTGTTACTCTTCACTTGTTGCATAATGGTACCTTTATATATTCGACATATTTTCTGAAAAGCTTGCAAAACTTTCCGTTTATACAAGCTTTCCCTTCCTTACAAACAATACACTTATCTGGAGGCATAGACTACTCCTTTCCCTTAATATGTTGCAAATAATAAGCTGAGAGCTGAGACAGTGTGCGCACCTGGAGCTTAGCCTTGGCATTCTCTCGATGGCGACACACCGTAAAAGCAGAGATATTCAGTCTCTCCCCAATCTCTTGTGCCTGCATCCCCTTAGAGATGAGCTCCACCACTTCCTTCTCTCGATCTGTAAGCTTTGTGTCGAGCTTAGGCTTGCATACCACACCCTCCAGCTTGCACTCGCCACGGAGCGGACAGCCAACTTCCTCAAAGTGGAAGAAGCCATCACTATCCACATCGGGAGTATGGGCATCATACTCGCCAAAATTACAGCGGCAGAATCTAGATACGATGTTAAACTCATAGAGCAAGCGATTAGGCTCGTTCACCGTATACAACTTAGATAGAGCCTCGAATGCCTCGGGATATCTATTTCTGATAAGCTCAAGCATCTCCTGTATGGTCTCTCTACTATGAATAGTAAGAGCCTGCAATGGCTTGCCTGGCTGAGCCATCATTACCTCACCTTCAGGAGTCTTATAGAATTCAGTCTGTTCCATATTACATACCAGGGAATAGTTCGCTCTCATCCATACCAAGATACTCAGCAACCAGCGCTCGGCAGAGAGCATTCGGAACAACCTGGCCACGACACCAGCGATAGACGCTACCATTAGACACCTTGCATTTCTTCGCAATCTCTTCCACTATCTCATTCTTAGGGGTTGGAAGACTTTTCATGTACTCACTAAATACCATATTATTTAAATTTTTGTTTGAAATCATGGCACAAATCACTTTTTTTTCGTATATTTGCACCATGCGAATATTAACACGATGCAAATTTATAGCATTTCTGTGAATATACCAAATATTTGGGTGATTATTTTCACAGAAATCTGTATTTTGTTTGAAATGATAGAATATATGGATAAAAAAGAGACTCAAAAATCACTAGAGACCATCAATGATCGCATAGCAGCCATCATCGAGAAGGAAGGTCACACCATCGCCACATTCTCCAAGAAGATAGATGTGCCATGGACTACGGTTAAGAATCTTATATCTGGAAGAAACGCTCCTAGTTATGAGGTTATTGTAAAAATCATCAATTCAGTAAGTTGGGTTGACGCAAACTATTTGGTAATGGGGGATTCCAAGGCAGAAGCGGTGCCTTCCCCATCTCTCATGCCTATCATCGAGACGCAGCAGAAGACCATCGAGAGCCAACAGCAGACTATCGACAGGCTTACAAAAAAGCTGCTGGAGAAAGGCTAGTTTTACCATATCAAAATGCGCCGACTTAACAGTAATGAGCGATTATTTCAAACATTTATTTCATATATAATCACATAAATGTTTGACAAACAATTTACTACATTACCTGTTAATCGGCGCAAACTCGGTGTTTTGCAAAGAAAAGTAAATAACAGCCCTGTGTAAACAAATGGATTTTTATGGCTATAAAAAATAAATATTGTCCAGTAATCCCGACAAAAATTGAGGTTTTTACGCTGATAATCATCGTTTTAAGTGCCGTCGCACCCTTTTTACTCGGTGCAAACTCGGTGTTGTACCTCTACATCTTAATATATTGTTTAACCAGGGCATTTCACACAAAAATTGGGAAATGTCTAAAAAAAATTGCATTTCATACGAAAAAGAGGTCGAAATTCAAAGAATTGTTGGATGGAGACCTCCAGTGTTTCACCAGGCATCGGAGTGCTATGTTTCGGTCACGGCTTTCGACCCCAACATAGGGAAGATGCATGTAAAGAAATTCATGCTCGGGCGCATCAAGAGCAAGCGTCAGCAAAAGTCCTACGGTATGGCCATGGTGAAGAAACTGACAGAGCAGCTCATGAATGGCTGGAACCCATGGCTGGAGATAGCCCAACCGATGGAGTATACCAGCTTTGATGATGTATGTGACAGATATCATGAGTACGTCTTGAAGCTTGCACAAGACGATGACCTGAGGGAGGAGACACTTGCCACCTACCTCAGCAGGCTCAATATGCTCCGAACATGGGTGAAGGATAAGAAGGTTGATTTGTACTACTCGTACCAGTTTGACAGAAAGATAGTCGGTAGATTCCTGGATTATATCTTTGTGGACCGCAACAATACGATGCGAACCAGGAATAACTATCTTTCCTGGACCAAGCACTTCTGCAGATATATGCTCGATAGAGGATACGTCAGCAAGGATCCCACCCAAGGGATGACTCCTATGACCAGGAAAAAAAAAGGGAAGAACAGAGATGTCATCCCTGATAAAACACTCCAGGATATCCACGACCTGCTGATGGAGAAGAACAGACACTTCCTGCTGGCATGTTACATCTTGCATTATCTATTTGTCCGTCCTCGAGAAATGAGTTATCTAAAGATAGAGGATTTTTCTATTAAGAATAAGACTCTATACCTACGAGGCGACTTTACGAAGAACAGAAGCGATGCAGTGATTACACTTCCTGATCATGTGGCTAAGTTTATGATAGAGCTAGGCATTTTCAATTATCCTGGTAACTATTATCTCTTCAGTACTGCATTTCATCCTGGGACAGAGAGATGTTCCGAGAAGCGATTCCGAGAGTACTGGCTTGAGCACGTAAGAAAACCACTGAATCTCAGCAGCAGATACAAGTTCTACAGTCTGAAGGATACCGGTATCACCAATATGCTCAGAGCTAACACTGATGTGGTATCGGTGCGTGACCAGGCACGCCACTCCTCTATCCTTATCACGGATATTTATACTCCGAAAGATATCCAGAAGGCGAATGAATTAATACTTGGATATAATGGAATTCTTTAGTTTTTGTAGCTGTAGGAAGTTATTTTAGCTTCCTACAGTCCTACAATCCTACTCTCGTAGCCTTATTATAATCCGCAAAACGAAACGTGCTATTTTAGTATTACCCTCTCTGAGGGATGCAAAACGGGGTTATAATGACGTTTGAATACCATTATAACCCCGTTTTTGTGTTTGTAACGCTGTAGATGTGCCTAGACCTCTCTAGACAGCACCTCTGTTGCCATCTCCTTGGCTTGGATGCGCCAGGCTTGGTATTTATCGAACTCAGCCTGATGCTCCTCGTTGCCATCGCCCTTGTTGGCTAGGATGGCCTCTACCTCGTCTTGGGAGTACTTGAGGCGGACGAGACCGGCTGTGAAGGCACCATAGGTGGCTTCTTGGGCTGCTATCTTGGTGGAGCCGTCTGGCTCTGTGCCCTCGTAGCTGAAGGCGGTGATGGCAGTCTCCGAAGACTCCTCAGCTGCAGGAGCAGTACCAGGAGTGGTTGGCTCTGGCTGATAGTTGTCAACCTGCTGCTCACCTAGGTAGAGCAAATAATGATCATCGTCGAACTTGACGAAACTTTTTCTTGATGGATAAATCTTTTTCATAACCGTTTAAGTGAATTTATAGAACTTCTTTTTGTATCTATTTTGAAGCTCTTGGACCACGGTGCTGAATGGAAGCTCATCACGACAGAAGTCGTTGAGGGCTTGGTCTATGAGGATCTTGGAGCCTGTATAGAGGAAGTGGTCGGTGGGTTGCCATATCTCTGTGGTGCCCTCGATGTGGTCGATGATGCGGTAGCGGAGGGAGAGTCGCTTCTTGGGAACCTCCTTGGTTACCATGTGGGTGCTGCCGTCTTCGGCAGTCTCCTCTACCTGCACCGTCTCCTTCTCTATGACAGAGTCGTCGACCTTGTAATCTATCACTTGGATGAGGAACTTGTTCTCATCCTGACCCTCACGGCAGATGATGTCATCGATGGACTGCTGCTGTGATTTTTCCATTCCCTCGAAAGGGACTCGCGCACGGCGAGCCTTGACGAGTTTGCCGAATCTTTCCATACCGATTTTCTTATATAGATTTTTTGAATTAGCGTGGATGCCCAGCCCTAGGCGTGATGCTGCCTGGAGCTGGATCTGACGCTGTGAATAACCTTGTTTGCGGAGTTTTGCCACTTGGGCGCAGAGATCATGCTTGAATCTCTTGCGAAGGAGGGCGTGGTCAGCATAGATGATCTGACCACAGAAGTCGATGCCATCGCAAGTGCGATGTACACCCCATGACTTGTTGATAGAGAGATGCCAGTCTCGGGCTAGGTGCATCACGGAGAGCTCTGCCATGAGGCGGAGGAACACCTTGTCCTCGTGGAGGATGTAGATATTGTCCATGAAGCGGTAATAATGTCTGAGGCCTTGGCGACAGAATCGCTCGAAGCGATCATTGAGGGATTTCACCCCCCCACTTAGCAATCGGGCTTGCTCTTGTGTGCGGCAGGTAACGAGCATGTCGCTGACGTAGCGAGCCTGCCAATAGCGGAAGCGGTCGGCATCTTGGAGGATGTCGAAGCAGCGGATGGCAAGGTAGTCGAAACGAGCGAGGAAGAGCTGACCCAGTAATTGGGCTAGCTTGACACCGAGCACGATGCCAGGATCAAAGCTGTCCACCACCTCGTCGATGAAGGCGAGGAGCTTGCGGTCTTTGATCTTGCGACGGTACTCTGCCTTGAGCAGGTTGTGGTCGATGTTCTGGAAGTAGTGGTGGATGTCCATGGGCAGGCAGTAGAAGGTGTCGGCTTGTGGAGAGCTGAAGATGTCTCTCTTGACAAGCTGATAGAAGTAATGCGTGCCCTTGCCCTTGGTACCCGCTGGACAATGGCCATGGATGGTGCGGCGCAGGTCATCCTCGACTGGGGCGATGGATGCGTGCTGCATCACATGGTCAACTACTGGCAGCTTGTTGACGGTGCGATGCTTGGGCTTTTCGATGTTCTTTGCCACGTATGGCGATGTGTGCCATGATGCGGTCTGATAAGCCCCTAGCATGCGGTCTAGGTTATGATCCAGGTTTGCCTCGAACTGCTGCACAGACTTGCGCCCAGCCTTCTGGCGTGCATAGTCGTAGAATGCACGTCGGAAGTTGTCGAGCGTCTCGATCTCGGGCGAAATGTTGCCAAACCTTTTCATAACTTTGCGGTGTTAAGTCGGTGTAAATGCTGTGTATAAATAATGTGTATGTTGTACAGCCAGAGCTGTACGTCTGAGTGTCTGCTTTTTTGATGTTCATAACCTTCGACCGGATGACCGTATTGTCATCATCTACCAGCTAATCTTGGAATGTGTATGTATCGCCATGGGGCGAGGATAGCTCCTTTTATGTCTCGATGCGAGAAGCAAACGAATCTCGCAGAGATATAGCTTGTATAGTTGAGGGCGGCGCCGTAGTTCACATTGGCATTCGAGACATCATTGTTATCGTTGAGCGTCGAAGAACCGCATTGACCATCATTGTTAACACTACCACCACGAAGGCAGAGGCGGAAACCGGCACCAAGGAACACACCCTAGTATAGTAATACCGCTGCAAAGGTAATAAAAAAATCGGATGAAAAGAAGTCAAAGAGCGTATTTTTGCCCTATTGGGCTATTTTTTTTTGCTCGCCGACCGCCAAAGGCGGTTTTGTAAAGGGCGAGCAGAGCTCGCTGGGTGCTTGCGGCTACGCCGCGGTTGCCCTGTATACTGATGTACACCTTGCAATCTTTTGTACACTTCAGCAAGCTTTTGGAGCCTTTAGGCCGCTACGTAATACACGGGATCTATTGGCCACTCCTCTTCTGCTTCGCAGAGGGCGGCGCCGAAGCTCACATTGGCAAACGAGACATCAAAGCCATCGCTGAGCGCCGAAGAACCGCATAGACCATCACCGCTAACAC